>OHTB01000192.1_pt1 | contig 39619 bp, 24 predicted proteins | sample 1578771 | NCBI WGS metagenome assembly OHTB01 (sample SAMEA3879516, study PRJEB24766) | human gut metagenome | biome: human-associated habitat; feature: feces | place: USA | collected 1985/1987 | reverse complement strand
AAAGAAAAGAATTACTTTTGCTCAAATTATTCAGCAATGTGCAATTTATAACCTATGACCGTATCAAAAACAAAAGCCAGATTAGTAGATGTCGCCCGTCAGTTGTTTGCAAAGATGGGAGTGGAGAATACCACAATGAATGATATTGCCCTCGCTTCCAAAAAAGGTAGGAGAACTCTCTATACCTATTTCAAAAGCAAGGATGAGATCTATTTGGCAGTTGTCGAGTCTGAATTGGATATACTTTCGGACATGATGAAACGGGTAGCGGATAAGGACATTTCACCGGATAAGAAGATCATTGAGATGATTTATACACGTCTGGATGCAGTAAAAGAGGTAGTATATCGTAATGGTACCTTGCGTGCAAATTTTTTCCGCGATATATGGAGAGTTGAGAAAGTCCGTAAAAAGTTTGATGCCAAGGAGATGGTGCTTTTTAAGGGAGTGTTGCAGGAAGGAAAAGACAAGGGAGTGTTCTGTATTGACGATGTGGATATGACAGCCTCATTGGTGCATTATTGTGTGAAGGGTATAGAAGTTCCTTATATTCGCGGTCATATAGGAGCCAATCTGGATATGGAAACTCGGAAAAGATATGTAGCCAATATTGTATTTGGTGCACTTCATAGAACAGAAATTTAATTAAAATCAATTTTAGTATGGGATTATTAGATGGAAAGACAGCTATTGTGACTGGTGCCGCTCGCGGTATTGGCAAGGCTATCGCTTTGAAATTCGCTTCAGAAGGAGCTAACATTGCATTCACTGACCTCGTGATTGACGAAAATGCGGAAAATACAGCTAAAGAAATAGAAGCAATGGGCGTAAAAGCTAAGGGATACGCTTCGAATGCAGCCAATTTTGAAGATACCGAAAAGGTAGTAGCAGAAATCCATAAAGATTTTGGTCGTATTGATATATTGGTAAATAATGCCGGTATCACGCGTGACGGGCTGATGATGCGTATGAGTGAACAGCAATGGGATATGGTGATCAATGTGAATCTGAAATCTGCTTTCAATTTTATTCACGCTTGTACACCGATCATGATGCGCCAGAAAGCCGGAAGCATCATTAATATGGCTTCTGTGGTAGGTGTTCACGGAAATGCCGGACAGGCTAATTATTCAGCTTCGAAGGCTGGTATGATTGGTTTGGCTAAGTCCATTGCGCAGGAGTTGGGTTCTCGTGGAATTCGTGCCAATGCTATTGCTCCGGGCTTTATCATTACGGATATGACTGCTGCTTTGTCCGAAGAAGTAAAAACGGAATGGGCGAAGAAAATACCTTTGCGTCGTGGAGGAACACCCGAAGACGTTGCTGATGTTGCAACATTCCTGGCTTCTGATATGTCTGCTTATGTATCTGGTCAGGTGATTCAGGTAGATGGTGGTATGAATATGTAGGAACACCTCCCATGACCGTCATATACGAAGACAATCATATAATTGTAGTCAATAAGACCGCTTCCGAGATTGTTCAGGGAGATAAAACGGGGGATACGCCTCTTTCCGAAACTGTGAAACAGTATATAAAGGAGAAGTATGCGAAACCCGGTAATGTCTTCATCGGTGTAACTCACCGGCTGGACCGCCCCGTAAGCGGTCTTGTTATTTTTGCAAAGACCAGTAAGGCTTTGTCCCGCTTGAACGAGATGTTCAAAAACAGTGAGGTGAAGAAAACTTATTGGGCGATTGTGAAAGAGATACCCAAAGAACCTGAAGGTGAATTGGTGCATTTTCTGGTACGTAACGAAAAGCAGAATAAGAGTTATGCCTATGAAAAGGAAGTACCCGGCAGCAAAAAAGCCATTTTGTATTATCGTCTCATCGGGCGTTCGCAAAATTATTATCTTTTAGAGGTCGATCTTAAAACCGGCCGTCACCATCAGATACGTTGCCAGTTGGCTAAAATGGGATGCCCTATTAAAGGAGATTTGAAATATGGTTCTCCCCGTTCCAATCCGGATGGCAGTATCTGTCTGCATGCACGTCGTGTGCGTTTCATTCATCCGGTATCCAAAGAAGTGATAGAATTGGATGCACCTGTTCCGATAGGAAATTTGTGGAACGGGTTCGAGATATTTTGAAACAGAGTATAACAAAAAAGCCATCCCTTGAATAGACATAAGTGGGGATGGCTTTTTAGGATAGTATGCTTACTCTTATTCGGCAGACTGAGCAGGAGTTTTTGTTGAAGCGGGAGCATCATTAGCCGGGGCATTTTGTGCCGGTTTTTCAGCTTTCGGTTCTTCCTTTGCAGGCTCAGAAGTTGTTGTTTTCTCTGTGCTTTCTGTTTTTTCAGTTGCAGGTTGGGGCTTAACAGGATCCTGGGCCATTGCAAAGGCTGAACCACCACAAACAAACATAAACATTGCTACTACTAATTTTCTCATGATTATATGTTTTTTTGATTTATCGCATTGTTGGGCATTACTGCTGACGCTGATGTTAGAATAGGATCAAAGAACGTGCCAAAACAAAATTGAATATGTAAGGTATTGATTAACAGTGGGAACTTTTGCCTGTTGTGTTAGGGTGATTGTGGAAATGTGTAGAAGATGTAGAGTGATGGTGTGGAATTATTCCACACAGGTATATGGGTGTGTAGCTTGAATATAAGAACAAGAGACGATAGGTGTGAGTCGGACATTTTTTTTATGTTTGTACCGGACAGGAGTAATACAGTAGGGATATTCAGAAGAAATATGAGCAGGCCGTAAAAAGGGGCGTATAATGAAGATAAGTCACCTTCCGTTTGGGGATAACCAATATTGTATATTGGCGGCTTGAGACAGTGTTATAATTCTATTCCGTATAATTTCAGTTTATTGTATAGTGTTTTTCTATCGATATTCAGCAATTGTGCAGCGCGGCTTTTGTTGTTTCCGGTTTGTCTCAACGCTTCAAGGATATGTTGCTTTTCCGTTTCTTCGTCTTTCAAGGCGATATTGGAACTATGATAGGAAATGGGAGTTTCAAGTATTTCTGTTCCTAATTCCATGGGGGTGATGAGACTGCCTTGTGCAAGTAGTGTAGCCCGTTTAACGATGTTCTTCATCTGGCGTAAATTGCCCGGCCAATGATAGTCGAGCAGTGCTTGTGATGCTTTGGCATCAAAACCGATTAATTGTTTATCCAGTTCCTTGTTGGCTTGGTCTAAAAAGAAATTGGCAAATAAGAGGATGTCTTCTCTCCGTTCTTTCAAGGTTGGCATTCTCAACGTGAATTCATTGATACGATGGTATAGATCTTCGCGGAATGTACCTTTTTCGATGGCTTGTTCCAGATTTTCATTGGTGGCAGAGACAAGGCGTATGTCAACGGTGATTTCCAGATTGGAACCTACCGGCCGTATTTTACGCTCTTGCAGGGCGCGAAGTAATTGTATTTGTACTTCATAACTCAGATTTCCTATCTCATCGAGAAAGATGGTACCTCCGTTGGCTGCAACAAATGCTCCTGTCTTATCGGTCAGTGCGCCGGTGAACGAACCTTTGACATGACCGAAAAATTCAGAGGCGGCCAACTCTTTGGGAATGGAACCGCAATCTATTGCGATAAATGGTTTGCCTGTCCGTTTGCTCAGTTGGTGAATGCGATGGGCAACGTATTCTTTCCCTGTGCCACTGGCACCGTTAATGAGTACGGACATATTGGTAGGGGCAACCAAACCTACGTAATTATATAATTGCTTGGCTGCATCACTTTCACCTTCCAGATAGGCGTGTGCTTCTGTTTTAGAACTCGATGTTTTGCCTTTGGAGCCGGTTGTAGTCTTGTCGGATGTAGCTTTACCCGAAACGTGAGCATCTTCTTCCTTATCTTCCAACGCTTCCGACATTTTTTTGAGGAGTTCATCGGGATTTACCGGTTTGGCTATATAGTCTCGGGCACCTAACTTGATAGCTTGTACGGCCGTTTGTATATCTGCATATCCTGTCATAATGATCAAAGGGATATCCAAGTCTTGTTCGTTCATCCACATCAGCAGATGGATGCCGTCCTGATCGGGCAGACGGAGATCGGAAAGGATAAGATCGGGTGTTTGAACTTCGATATGCTTTTTTGCACGGGCAATGTTACTAACCGAAGTTACTTCAAATCCTTTTTTTCCTAACCATGTTTTCAGCATCATGCCGAAAGTTATATCATCTTCAACTATTAATATGGATCTCATGATATCAGCTTTAGCCATTTTGTAGGTTACAAAGGTAAGAGGTTTTAGACGAAAATCGTATATTTGCAAACTTAAATTAAATGAAAGTGTTATGAAAAGGAATTTAGTGATATTATTAACTGTTTTGGTAGTCGGAGCGATAGCCTCTTGTAAACCAGGACAAAAGAATAACTCAGATATGGAAAATCAGAAAGAAACAATGTTGAAAATCGAAACGACTCTTGGGGATATTAAAGTAAAACTTTATAATGAAACTCCGAAACATCGGGATAACTTTATCAAACTAGCCAAAGAAGGTACATATAACGGTACTTTGTTTCACCGTGTGATAAAGGATTTCATGGTGCAGGCGGGAGATCCGGAATCTAAGAATGCTCCGAAAGGTAAGATGTTAGGAACCGGTGACGTGGGGTATACCATTCCTGCCGAAATTGTCTATCCGAAATACTTTCATAAGAAAGGTGCTTTATCGGCTGCCCGCCAAGGCGATAATGTGAATCCGAATAAGGAGTCATCGGGTTGTCAGTTTTACATTGTCACCGGAAAGGTTTTCAATGACTCTACGCTGATCGGTATGGAGCAGCAGATGAATGAAAACAAATTGACTACAATTTTTAATTCGTTGGCGCAGAAACATATGAAGGAAATTTATAAGATGCGTAAGGCGAATGATGAAGACGGATTGTATGACTTGCAGGAGAAGTTGTTTGCACAGGCTCAGGAAGAGGCTGCCAAAGGGCCGGATTTCCATTTCACGAAAGAGCAGGTGGAGGCTTATACCACTGTAGGCGGTACTCCGCATCTGGATGGGGAATATACGGTGTTTGGCGAAGTAGTCGAGGGCATGGATATCGTAGATAAGATCCAGAATGTGAAAACAGACCGTAGCGACCGCCCCGAAGAGGATGTGAAGATTGTTAAGGTATCTTTATTGGATTAAGATGATAAAGATCAGCAGGCATGTTCTGGCCAATGGTTTGCGATTGGTGCATTCACAGGATGAAAGCACGCAAATGGTGGCTCTTAATATAGTATATAATGTGGGGGCCCGGGACGAACATCCCGATCATACGGGCTTTGCTCATCTTTTTGAGCATTTGATGTTTGGAGGCTCCGTGAATATCCCCGATTACGATGCTCCTCTCCAATTGGCCGGTGGCGAGAATAATGCCTGGACAAATAACGATATTACGAATTATTATTTGACCGTTCCCCGGCAAAATGTGGAGATTGGATTCTGGTTGGAGTCTGACCGTATGTTGAGTCTTGATTTCAATGAACGGAGTCTGGATGTGCAACGGGGGGTGGTAATGGAAGAGTTCAAACAGCGTTGTCTCAATCAGCCTTATGGCGACGTGGGCCATCTGTTGCGCCCTCTTGCTTACAAGGTGCATCCTTATCAGTGGCCTACTATCGGCAAAGAACTGTCGCACATAGCCAATGCCACGTTGGATGAAGTAAAAGATTTCTTTTTCCGTTTTTATGCGCCCAATAATGCAGTGCTTGCTGTCACGGGGAATATATCGTTTGAGGAAACGGTAGCTTTGACGGAGAAATGGTTTGCTTCTATCCCTAAGAGGGATGTTCCGGTACGTCAATTGCCGCAAGAACCTGCACAGACGGAAGAACGCCGTTTGGTAGTGGAGCGTAATGTGCCGGTCGATTCTCTTTTTATGGCTTATCATATGTGCGAACGTGCGCATCCCGATTACTATGCTTTTGACATATTGTCGGATATTCTCAGTAATGGAAAGTCCAGCCGTTTGAACCGGCATCTGGTACAAGAAAAGCAATTGTTTTCAAGTATCGATGCTTATATCTCCGGCACGGTGGATGCCGGTTTGTTTCATATCTCCGGTAAACCGGCTGCCGGTGTATCACTCGAAGAAGCAGAAACTGCCGTATGCGAAGAGTTGAATAGGTTGCAGAACGAAGCAGTTACCGTGCAGGAACTGGAGAAGGTAAAGAATAAATTTGAATCTACCCAGATTTTCGGCAATATCAACTATTTGAATGTGGCTACCAATCTCGCTTGGTTTGAACTGAACGGTGCGGCAGAAGATATGGAAAAGGAGGTAGAACGTTATCGTTCCGTTACTGCCGGACAATTGCAAGCGGTAGCACAGACATCCTTTGACAAGAGAAATGGGGTGGTGCTGTATTATAAGGGCCTCTCCCCGGCTGTCTCCGTAAGGGAGGGAGTGAAGTTAGATTGATAACTGATTAATAGCAATAGTTTCTTTTCTTCCTCTCCTGTGGAGAGGGGTGGAGAGAGACTCTATGAATATGAAAAATTACTATGAAACTTATAAGGGGCATTACAAAGCGTTATTCCTTTTGGGATTGCCCATTGTTATCGGACAAGTAGGAGTTATTATTTTGGGTTTTGCCGATACATTGATGATCGGACATCACAGTACCAGTGAATTGGGAGCTGCTTCCTTTGTAAACAATGTATTCAATCTGGCGATTATTTTCAGTACCGGTTTTTCTTACGGGCTTACCCCGATTGTAGGGAGTCTGTATGGTAATAAGCAGTTTGCGCCTATTGGGCAGGCATTGCGTTGTAGTTTGTTGGCAAATCTGTTTGTCGGTTTATTGCTGACACTGATAATGGGTATCCTTTATCTGAATGTGGAGAGGTTGGGACAACCGGAAGAACTCCTTCCCTTGATTAAGCCTTATTACATTGTTTTGCTTATTTCGCTTGTGTTTGTTCTGTTGTTTAATGGTTTTAAGCAGTTTACAGATGGAATTACCGATACCAAAACAGCCATGTGGATATTGTTGGGGGGGAATGTGCTGAATATTATCGGGAATTATATTCTTATTAACGGAAAATTCGGCTTTCCGGAGTTAGGGCTGTTAGGGGCAGGTATCAGTACCCTTTTCTCACGTATTGTAATGGTGATTGTGTTCGCTGTGATCTTTTTTAGTAGCCGTCGTTTTATACGGTATAAACTCGGCTTTTTCCGTTTGGGATGGTCGAGACAAATGTTTATGCGTCTCAATGGCTTGGGATGGCCGGTTGCTTTTCAGATGGGGATGGAAACGGCTTCTTTCAGTTTGAGTGCTGTGATGATAGGTTGGTTAGGTACTATTGCCTTAGCTTCGCATCAGATCATGTGTGCCATATCCCAATTTACATTTATGATGTTTTACGGTATGGGAGCAGCAGTTGCTGTGCGCGTCAGTAACTTCAAAGGTCAAGAGGACACGGTCAATGTACGCCGTTCGGCTTATGCCGGTTTTCATTTGATTATGGCGATGGCAGTGGTGTTGGGAGGCATTGTATTCCTGTTCCGTAATTATCTGGGAGGGTGGTTTACGGATAATGAAGAGGTTTCCGCATTAGTGGCGATGCTGATTATCCCGATGCTGGTTTATCAATTCGGTGATGGATTACAGATCAACTTTGCAAACGCCTTGCGAGGTATTTCGGATGTGAAACCGATGATGCTGATTGCTTTTATTGCTTATTTTATGATATCTTTGCCGGTAGGTTATTTCTGCGGCTTCGTTCTCGATTGGGGGACTGTCGGTGTATGGATGGCTTTTCCGTTCGGACTGACCAGTGCCGGCATCATGTTGTGGCTGCGTTTCCGCTATAAAACAAAATAATGTGTCAATATGCCAATGTGCCAATTGCCATGCGGCATAATAGCGCAGCCAATTGGCACATTGGCATATTGACACATTGCTAAATTATTAATATTATGGCACCTTCGCGTTTTACCAAAGTAAAAATAGCTATAGGGTATTCTCTTTTATTGGCGATATTACTCTTTTCTCTGGTGTTTGTTCATCGTGAGATGGAGACACTTTCTGCATCGGATGACCAGCAGAGTCTGATGACAGACAGTTTGTTGGTTCTTTTACGTGAGAAAGATAAGAATACGATTCAGATGCTTCGGGTATTAAGTGAAGCGAATGACAGCTTGCTTTCGGCCAGGGAAATTGAAGAGATTATAGCTGAACAGGATTCGGTGGTTACCCAGCAACGTGTACAGCACCGCATAATCACAACGCGTGATTCTCTCATTACAAAGCCCAAGAAAAAAGGATTCTTCAAACGTTTGGCAGAGGCCTTCGTTCCTTCCAAACAGGATACGGCAGTATTGGTAAATACTTCGTTGGAGGTTGCTACCGATACCATCCTTGAAGCGTATAACCCGACCGATTCACTGCATCAGAAAATTCGTATGGCCAGTGAACAAAAACGTGCTCAGAAGAAAACGACTATACGGCGCAGGAATGTGCAGTTCCGGCGGTTGGATACACAACTGACAGCCCGGATCGACAGTTTGGTTAAAGAGTATGAACTGAATGTGATGCAACGTGCGCAGATGGATGCGGAGAAAGAGCAATATGTTCGTCAACGTTCTGCCCGCATTATCGGTGGCATTGCTGTGGGAGCCGTTCTGCTTTCCATCTTTTTCCTTATTATTATCTGGCGGGATATCACCCGTAGTAACCGATACCGTAGGGAATTAGAAGAGGCGAACCGCCGTGCCGAAGAACTACTGAATGCCCGTGAAAAATTGATGCTTGCCATCACACATGATTTTAAAGCACCACTTGGCTCTATTATGGGATATACCGATCTGCTGGCACGCCTTACGAACGATGAACGGCAGCGTTTTTATCTCGATAACATGAAAAGTTCTTCGCAGCATCTTCTGAAATTAGTGAGTGACCTGCTCGATTTCCATCGTCTTGACTTGAATAAGGCAGAAGTGAACCGTGTCACTTTTAATCCCTCCCAGCTTTTTGAAGAGATACGTACAAGTTTTGAACCGTTAACGGCAGCTAAAGGACTTGTTCTTGAATATAAAATAGAGTCCGAACTGGACGGGCGTTTCATAAGTGATCCGCTTCGCATCCGACAGATTGTGAATAATTTATTGTCTAATGCGGTGAAATTTACCTCAAAAGGGGGTATAACGCTTGCGGTAAGTTATTCTTCTTCCCGTTTGCGCGTAGCTGTGACCGATACCGGAAAGGGAATGGCAGCAGAAGACCGAGAACGTATTTTCCAGGAGTTTACCCGCCTGCCCGGTGCACAAGGTGAAGAGGGATTTGGTCTGGGACTCTCTATTGTGCACAAGCTTGTCGTGCTGCTTGAAGGTACTATCGACGTGCAGAGCACGTTGGGAGAGGGAAGTACGTTTACGGTAATCCTACCGCTGTTTCCGGTAGGCAAAGCTGTCGGTTTTGATAAAGACAGGAAAAAGAATCAGTCTCCTTCGGTTACTGAAGCAGATCATATCGACCGGGAGCAAATGGTGAACTCTCCGATGAATATTCTTCTCATTGATGATGATAGGATACAACTGACTTTGACTGCTGCCATGCTTGAGCAGCAAGGAATTCATGCCACATGTTGTGAGCAACTTGATGAACTGACCGAACATCTCCGTGAGCGCCGGTTTGATGTGTTGCTGACCGATGTACAGATGCCTGCCATCAACGGCTTCGATTTGTTGAAATTATTGCGTGCATCCAATATTCCTCAGGCGAAAACAATTCCCGTTATTGCCGTTACAGCCCGTAGCGATATGGATGCGGCCGAATTTATTGAACATGGTTTCTCCGGCTGCCTGCACAAGCCTTTTACGGTAGCCGAACTCCTAATACAGTTGAAAGCCCCTAAACAGTTGAAAGGTGAAAGTGGAAAGTTGAAAGTTTCTGAAGAGTTGAAAACAGAAAGTGGAGAGCCAAAAGTCACTATGCAAGAAGATTGCGCAGCCAACTTTCAACTTTCAACTTTCAATTTTCAACTAAATCTTGATTTCCGTGCTCTCACCGCCTTTTCCGAAGATGATCCTGAGGCTGCTCGTTCCATCCTGTCCTCATTTGTAGAGGAAACGGAGAAGAACATTGACCAGATGGAAGCCGGTTTAAAAGAAGAAGATACGGATCGGATTGCCGGTATGGCGCATAAGTTGCTTCCGCTTTTAACTATGATCAAGGTGATGGAGATTCTTCCATTGCTGTCGTGGTTGGAAAGTAGGCGAAACGAAAAGTTTTCTGATGAAGTGAAACAAAAAACAAAAGAGGTATTACCGTTGTTACGACAGGTGGTAGATGAGGCAAGAAAGTATTTCTCCGCCTTCTAAATCTTTTTTATAGAATTATTTGTTTACTTTGTATTTCCGTTAATGTATTGAAACACGCTTGATGAAACGAAAATGGATAAAATGGGTGAGTTGGATATTACTTACTCCTATATTGCTCTTTGTGGTACTGATGGTATTGCTTTATGTACCCCCCGTACAGAATTTTTTACGGAAGCGGGCCACTTCATATGCATCTGAAGCTACCGGTATGCAAATTAATGTCGGACGTATCGATCTTCGCTTTCCGTTGAACCTGTTGGTTCGGGATGTCGAAGTGATTCAGGTTCCGGATACATTGCTCACACTGGGGAGTCTCAATGTGCATGTACAAGCTATGCCTTTGTTTAAAGGAAAAATAGAAGTAGACGATATTACTCTCCAGCAGGTGACTGTCAATTCGGCCGATCTCATAGAAGGCATGAAAATCCGTGGGGTATTGGGGCGTTTTTTTCTTGAAAGTCACGGTGTCGATCTTACGGATGAAACAGCGGTGATTAATCATGTCGAACTCTCCGACACACACATCGGTCTTGTATTGAATGACACTGCAACTACCGAAAAAACGGATACGGCTTCGGTTCCCATCAATTGGAAAGTAGACCTTCATGCACTAAGTTTGAAAAACGTTTCTTTCAGTATGCAACTTCCTGCGGATACGATGCGTATGGCTGCCCGTGTGAGCGAGGCAAGCATTAAAGATGTATCCGCTGATTTAAAACACCAGTTCTACGGATTGAGATCCTTTTTGCTGACGGGCACTTCGGTTAATTACGATACGGGTAATACCCAACCAGTGGAAGGTTTTGATCCTTCGCACATTGCTTTGAGAGATATTCGTATCGGAATTGATTCGGTACTTTACCGGGGGCGCAGTATGAACGCTGTTATTCGTGAGTTTTCAATGAACGAACGTTCCGGGTTAAGCGTGACATCTTTGACCGGACGTGTTTTTGCCGACAGTACGGTTATCCGTATACCGGATTTCCGTTTGCTTACTCCGCATTCGGAAATGAATCTTACTGCCCAGACTTATTGGGAATTGGTGAATATTCCTACTACCGGACGGTTGACCGCCCGTTTCAACGCGCTTATCGGTAAACAGGATGTAATGTTGTTTGCCGGCGGTTTGCCCGAGGCTTTCAAGGGGGCTTATCCTTTCCGTCCATTAGTAGTACAGGCGGGTACGGAAGGCAACTTGAAATCGATGCAGATTTCCCGTTTTAAAGTAAATCTGCCCGGTGCTTTCTCTTTGGAGGGTGGCGGCGAATTGTATAATCTGACAGATAGTACCACACGCTCGGCTGCTCTTGACTTGAAAATGCAGACAGGAAATCTTAATTTCCTGACGGCATTGGGGGGGATGACGCCGGGAGCACCGTTGGTTATCCCGGATAGTATGCTTCTTGACGCTCGTTTGGGGATGGAAGGGTCGAAATACGACGCCCGCCTGTTGTTGAAAGAAGGAGAAGGCCGATTGGGACTTACTGCTGCCCTTAACAGTACTACCGAAGCTTATACTGCCGATTTGCATATAGAGGATCTTCAGATAAATCATTTCTTGCCGAAAGATTCCATTTATGAGTTCAGTGCTTCTCTTGCGGCACACGGGCGCGGGTTCGACTTTACTTCTTATAAGACTGCGGCGGCTCTTAAGGCGACGATTGATAAATTGCATTACGGGGATTATAAAATTTCGGGCATCGGTCTTACAGGGACGGTCAAGAATGCAGTTGCGAATGCACAACTGACCAGTGATAATCCTCTGTTGAAGATGACGGCAAATGCGGAGTACCATCTTGCACATCATTATCCGGATGGAAAAGTCGGGCTGAATGTAACTGGCATCGATACGGAAAAACTTTTCGGTGTCAGTCTTGGTAAGAATTCCGGCAAGCCGTTGGATCTGCAACTTACCGGTGAAGTACGTAAAGAACGTGTATTTACTCATCTTACAGCAGGTGACCTTAAACTGAACCTCAGCGCCCGCGCCGGGTTGGAATTATTAATTCGTCAATCCACTCACTTTGCCGATGTTTTGACAAAGCAGTTGGAAGCGAAAGAATTAAACCACGCAGAATTGCGTAAAGCGTTGCCGACAGCAGTTTTCTCTTTCTCTGCCGGACAGGATAACCCGATGGCCTGGTATCTCGCTACGCAGAATATATCTTATCATGATGCTTCTGCCAAATTGGGGTGTGCACCGGATTGGGGAATTAACGGTAAGGTCGCTCTCCATACCTTGAAGATTGATACGTTGCAACTGGATACTATTTTCTTTACTTTGAAGCAGGATACGAGTCGTATTAACCTGCGTGGCGGAGTAATCAACGGGCCAAAAAATCCACAGATATCCTTTACATCCATACTGACCGGAGAGATTCGTGATAAAGATGCGGAACTGGTGGCACAATATATAAATGATAAAGGAAAAACGGGCCTGCTCTTCGGAGTGAATGCCAAACCGCTCTATGGCGGGCTCGGAAAAGGTAACGGGCTTGCATTGACATTAGTGCCGGAGGAACCTGTCATTGCTTTCCACAAATTCCGTTTTGAGGAACATCACAACTGGATTTATCTTCATAAGAATATGCGCGTTTATGCCAATGTCGATATGCAGGATAATGAAGGTATGGGAATCCGTATGCAATCTTTGCCGAGCGATACCGTTTCGTTGCAGAATATGGATGTCGAATTACGGCGTATCCGGTTGGAGGAAGTGTTCAGCATTCTACCTTATATGCCGCAGATTACCGGATTGCTTTCGGCAGAGGCCCACTATATACAGACGGAGAAATCGTTGGAATTATCTGCGGAAGCAAGTATCGATGAACTGACTTATGAACGGCAGCGTATCGGTGATGTGGCTTTGGGAGCTACCTGGCTTCCGGGAGAGAAAGGTAAGCAGTACGTCAATACTTATCTTACGCATGAGGGTACTGAAATTATGGTTGCTGATGGTGCGTTGTATCCGGCAGTTTCGGGCAAGGACAGCATTGTAGTGAACTCTACACTCGAACATTTTCCTCTCAGCATAGCCAATGTTTTTGTACCCGATCAGATGGTGACTCTTTCCGGCGATATGGACGGCGACTTGCATATTACGGGATATACCGACAGTCCGTTGATTAATGGCGGATTGTCATTGGATAGTGTTTCCGTTTATGCACGGCAGGCCGATGCCCGGTTTATATTTGACAATCGGCCGATACAGGTACAGAACAATCGGATTGTATTTGATAAGTTTGCGATTTATACTACCAGTCAGAACCCGTTCAGTATCGATGGTTATGTCGATTTTCGGGATATGGGCCGGCCGATGGCGAATCTTAAACTGTTTGCGGAAAACTATACGTTGCTTAATGCCAAACGGACTAAGGAGAGTATGGTTTATGGTAAGGTGTTTGTCGATCTTGATGCTACGGTGCGCGGACCGTTGGACGGGCTTATGATGCGTGGTAATGTAAACCTGTTGGGTAATACCGATGTTACTTATGTGCTTACCGATTCACCGCTTACGGTACAGGATCGCTTGAGTGATCTGGTGACTTTCACCTCTTTTGCAGATACCACTTCTCTGAATAAGGAAGAAGAGTCTACTCTCTCTCTGGGGGGATTGGACATGATAATGACAATACACATTGATCCTGCCGTTCGTTTGAAAGCGGATCTGAGTGCCGACCGCAGTAGCCGGGTGGAATTGGAAGGTGGAGGCGATCTCTCTTTACAGTATACGCCGCAAGGTGATCTTACTCTTACCGGCCGGTATACTTTGTCGGGGGGGATGATGAAATATGCCTTGCCGGTGATCCCGTTGAAAGAGTTCCAGATACAAAATGGAAGTTATGTAGACTGGACCGGTAATCCGATGGATCCGATGCTGAACTTCAAGGCGACAGAACGTGTGCGTGCTTCTGTGACACAGGAAGACGGTACATCACGTATGGTGAATTTTGATATTTCGATTGTGGTAAAGAATCGTCTCGATAACCTTTCATTGGCTTTTGAAATCGATGCACCGGATGATGCCTCCGTACAGAACCAATTAGCGGGTATGGGGCCGGACGAGCGTAGCAAACAAGCTGTGGCTATGCTGGCTACCGGTATATATCTTGCCGATTCGGGAGGGGGAAGCGGTATGAATTTGAATATGGGAGCGGCGCTTAACTCCGTGCTTGCCAGCCAGATTAATGCTCTGACAGGAAACATGAAGAATGCCAGCCTTTCGTTCGGAGTAGAAGATCATGATGATTCGGATGCCGGTGGTAAGCGGACGGACTACAGTTTCCGCTATTCCCAGCGTTTCTTTAACGATCGTTTTCAGATAGTGTTGGGAGGTAAAGTTTCTACCGGTGCCAATGCTACTAATGACGTAGAATCGTTTATCGATAATATTTCGTTGGAATACCGGTTGGATCAGTCCGGTACACGTTACATCCGCCTGTTCCATAACAAGAACTATGAAAGTGTTTTTGAAGGTGAAATTACTGAGACCGGTGTCGGTCTGGTGCTCCGCAAGAAAATGGACCGCCTGAGTGAATTGTTTATATTTAAAAAGAAAAAGAAATGAGGATGAAAAGAGTAAAAGCAATCTGTGGGCAGAGGATACGGTTACCTTTCATTGGCATATTGATATATTCTCTTATTGGCATATTATTGTTTGGTTGTTCGACTACAAAACATTTGCCGGAGGGTGAAGTGTTGTATACCGGCAATAAAGACATTTTCAAAGACCCGTCCAAAACTTCTGTCGGCGAGACAGCTATCGGCGAGGTAAAGGCGGCATTGGATAAAAGCCCGTCAACCAAATTATTTGGTGTTTTGCCTATCCCTTTTGGGATGTGGGTGTACAATGATTTTGTAAAGTATGAGAAAGGATTCGGTAAGTGGGTATTCAATCGTTTTGCGGCGAAACCTGTATTTATTTCTACTGTTAATCCGGAATTGCGTGTAAAAGTGGCTACGAACCTGTTGCATGATTATGGCTATTTTAATGGGAAAGTGAGTCAGCAGACAATCGTTAATCCGAAAGACAGCTTGAAAGCACGGGTAGAGTATACAGTCGAGATGCGTAATCCTTACTTTATCGATACGGTATATTATGACCGTTTCACTCCGCAAACACTTCGTATCATGGAACGGGGACGCCGATGGTCATTACTGACTCCGGGCGAACAGTTTAATGTGAGTGATCTGGACGAAGAACGTAACCGTCTCAGTACTTTGCTGCGCAATGTGGGGTACTTCTACTTCCGCCCCGATTATATGACTTATCAGGCTGATACGACTCTTATACCCGGAGGGCACGTCAGTTTACGGCTTATCCCCGTAGCAGGCCTGCCGGCAGCGGCACAACGACGGTATTATGTAGGGAACAAGACTGTTTATCTGATCGGCAAGAATGGCGAGCAGCCCAATGACAGCATGAACTATAAAGGGATGGACATACATTTCTATAATAAGATGCAGGTACGCCCTAATATGCTTTATCGCTGGTTAAACTATCAGGCATATGTGAAGAGTGACTCATTACGCAATTCACAGCGTAGCCGTCTTTACAGTCAGTATCGTCAGCAACGTGTTCAGGAAAAACTGGCTCAATTGGGAATTTTCCGTTATATGGATATGCAATATACACCGCGTGATACGACTGCCGCGTGCGATACGCTCGATGTCACCCTGCAGGCTACTTTTGACAAGCCGCTCGATGCGGAGCTCGAATTGAATGTTACCACCAAGAGTAATGACCAGACCGGTCCCGGCGCTTCTTTCTCCGTCACCCGCAATAACGTGTTTGGCGGTGGCGAAACCTGGAATGTGAAGTTGAAAGGTTCTTATGAATGGCAGACCGGTGGTGGTAAGAATTCTTCTTTGTTGAACAGTTGGGAGATGGGGGCTTCTACTTCTCTTATGTTTCCACGGGTGGTATTTCCTCAGTTCGGAGATCGTGAATATGATTTTCCTGCTTCTACCACTTTTCGTTTGTATGTAGACCAAATGAATCGTGCCAAATACTATAAATTACTCTCTTTTGGTGGAAATGCGACGTATGATTTTCAACCGACACGTACCAGCAGGCATTCATTGACGCCTTTTCGTTTGACTTTTAATGTGTTGCAGCACCGCACGAGTGCATTCGATTCTATCGCCAAAGACAACAGGGCATTGTTGCTCAGTTTGCAGAACCAGTTTATTCCGGCTATGGAATATACTTATACCTATGATAATTCGACTGTCCGTGGAGTGCGTAACTCCAGTTGGTGGCAGACTACTTTTACTTCTGCCGGTAATTTGACTTCTTGTATTTACCGTATTTTCGGCAAGCCGTTCAGTGAAAAAGAGAAAAATCTGTTGGGGGCACCGTTTGCGCAATTTCTTAAATTGAATACCGACTATCGTTATTTATGGAAGATAGATCGTAATAATTCCGTTGCTGCCCGGATAGCCGGTGGGGTGATATGGACCTATGGTAATTCACATGTTGCTCCTTATAGCGAGCAATTTTATGTCGGTGGTGCCAATAGTATCCGCGCCTTTACGGTACGTAGTATCGGTCCCGGTGGCTATCATCCGGAAAAGAGTGAATTTTCTTATCTTGATCAGACTGGTGATATTCGTTTGGAAGCAAACATCGAATATCGTTTCCGCATTTATAAAGATCTTCATGGAGCGGTCTTTTTGGATGCGGGAAACGTCTGGCTGATGCGTTATGACTCCGACCGCCCTGATGCGCAACTCCGGTTGAAAACATTTGCCAAACAAATCGCTCTCGGTACCGGTGTCGGGTTGCGTTATGACCTCGATTTTCTTGTCTTCCGGCTCGATTGCGGAGTGCCTTTGCATGATCCGTATGAAACGGGGAAGTCGGGATACTATAATGTGAGGGGGGCATTTTGGAAACAATTAGGTATACACTTTGCCATTGGTTATCCCTTCTAAGCTTACAATTGAATTAAAAAAAGGTAAACTTTGAACGAAATGTGTCATTCTGCGTCCATATAATTTTGTACATTTGCACCGTTGTCGGAACATTGACATCACTAACCTTTTAATATTACACAGTTATGAAACCAACTTTATTTGTACTTGCTGCCGGTATGGGCAGCCGTTATGGAGGCTTGAAACAACTTGACGGACTGGGTCCGAATGGCGAAACTATTATGGATTATTCTATCTATGATGCGATTCGCGGTGGGTTCGGCAAAGTTGTTTTCGTTATCCGCAAGGACTTCGAGAAAGACTTCCGTGAAAAAATATTGAGTAAATACGAAAACCATATCCCGGTGGAATTGGTATTCCAGGCACTGGATAACCTGCCCGAAGGCTTTACTTGTCCTGCTGACCGTGTAAAACCTTGGGGAACGAATCATGCCGTATTGATGGGTAAAGACGTTATCAAAGAGCCGTTTGCCGTTATCAATGCAGACGACTTCTACGGTCGTGACAGCTTTGCCGTGTTGGGTGCTGCACTGAGCGAGATGGACGGGAAAAAGAATGACTATTGCATGGTAGGTTATCGTGTAGGTAATACATTGAGCGAAAGCGGTTCGGTTGCTCGTGGCGTATGCGAAACGAATGCGGAAGGTTATTTGACAACTGTGGTTGAACGTACGGCCATCGAACGTATTGACGGTAAGGTATCTTTCAAAGATGAGAACGGTGTGATGCAGAGTATTGCCGACAATACTCCGGTTTCAATGAATATGTGGGGCTTTACTCCCGATTATTTTGAATATTCCGAAGAATACTTCAAAGAATTCCTTAAGGCCAATATGGACAACTTGAAAGCCGAATATTTCATTCCGTTGATGGTAAATAAACTGATTAATGACGGAACTGCCCGTGTGAAAGTGCTTGATACTACCAGTAAGTGGTTTGGCGTGACATACGCTGCCGACCGTCAGGGAGTAGTGGATAAGATACAGGCATTGGTGGATGCCGGTGAGTATCCGGCAAAATTGTTCTGATCGTTAAAGGACAATATAAAAAGGGAAAGGGAAGGCATCGGCTTTCCCTTTTTTCGTATCTTTGTCCGCATATATCGAACTAAAAGAAAGATAGTTATGATGAAGTTTTCCATATATGGCCGTATGTGCCTTGTGTTAGGGTTTGTATTCTCTTTTTCCGCCTGTAAGGATGACGATGATGATAAGAGTGATAAAACTACGAACCAATGGATTGAGAGTGCGATGCGTAGTTATTATTTATGGTATGAAGAGATTCCTGATAAAAAGGAACTGAATTTTAATGCTGATCCGGAAGATTTTTTCTACTCACTGTTAGCGTCGGAAGACGGAAAAACCAAAAATAAGACCCGTTATTATTATTCTACAATTAAGAAAAAGAAATCTGTAGCCACACGGTCGAACATGGGAGAAGAACCAACGCTTGGTTTTGAGTTTCAGACTTGGATAATAAACGGTGCGGGATATCGTGCGGTCAGTGTTCTATATGTATTGCCGGGCTCACCTGCTGAGAAAAAAGGTTTGCGGCGTGGTGACTGGATTCATAAAATAAATGGTGCGAATGTAAGTGATGGAAACGTGTCTGATCTGTTGAGTGGGAAAACGGTTGTGTTGGATGTTTCGGATCATTATTCCAATTACGATACACATTCGGTGGAGTTGGTTCCGGCCATGGTAGAGGATGATCCTATTTTTCTGACAAAAACATTTCAAGACGAGTCTACCGGACATAAAAAGGTGGGTTATATGGTGTATAATCACTTCACCTCCGGCCCCGACGGGGATAAGGATGAGACGTATAATAACGAGCTTCGCCAACAGTTTGGTGCATTTAAGGCAGAGGGGGTCGAGGAGTTTGTGCTGGATCTTCGCTACAACGGCGGTGGCCTTGTGACCTCTGCGCAGATACTTGCCGAATTGTTGGCGCCGGAATCTGCCTTGGGAAACACGTTCTGTTATTTGCAATACAATGATATACAGTCTAAAACGGTTACCTATAAATTAGAGGGGGCGGAACAGAATCTCAATCTGCCTCGTCTGTTCGTGTTGACCAGCAACCGCACGGCTTCGGCTTCGGAAGCGGTGATTAACGGATTGCGCCCCTACTACGATGTATATTTGCTGGGCGAACAGACCGAAGGCAAGAATGTAGGTTCTATTACACTCACCAATGACAAATACGATTACGAACTGCCTCCCATTGTCTGCCGGATTTTCAATGTGCAGGATCAATCGGAATACAAAGATGGCTTTTCTTCAGACTGGGAACCGGATGAGCCGAATAGCGATTATCGTCCGATAGTGAATCATGTGGAACTGGGGGATAAGGAGAATGATGTGCTGTTGAAAGCCGCTATATATTGGATACGTAACGGAGTGAAGCCTCCTGTTACCGGGTTTACCCGTTCTTCCGGTTTGAAGCTAATGCCCGGTTATTGCTCTCTGGACAGGAAAGCGACGAACGGTGTGCAGGTGCCTTTCTGATATTTTTCTTCTTGCGCATATTATCTGTCGGGAATATGTTATCCTTGCAAATATCAATTGCTAAATCCGTGTTGTGATGAATATTCTTTCTACTGCTCCGTTTCGCAAACTCCCGATAGGGATACAGAGTTTCTTATCCCTTATATGGCAGACGGTCGTAAGCTTGTTGAAATAGGCATCTCTTTCGATTCCGAAGAGCGGAATTTGGGTGAATGGATCATTGACTGAACGAAAATTGACAAATGTAAGTAATTAACCACTTGAAGCTTTATCGGTTAAGGGATAAATTGCTATCTTTGCAACCCAATATCAATTATTCGTTAGCAAAGTGATATCAGTTGAAGGACTTACCGTAGAATTTAATGCCACGCCCTTATTTTCGGACGTGTCTTACGTTATTAACAAGAAAGACCGTATTGCCCTGGTGGGTAAGAACGGAGCCGGTAAATCGACCATGCTTAAAATTCTGGCCGGTTTGCAGAGCCCGACAGCGGGTGTAATTGCCATTCCCAAAGAGGTAACTATCGGCTATTTGCCGCAGGTGATGATACTCTCTGATGCGCATACTGTGATGGAGGAGGCCGAGCAGGCTTTCGAGCATATCTTTCAGTTGCAGGCCGATTTGGAGAGGATGAACCGGGAGTTGGCGGACCGTACCGATTATGAATCGGAAGAATACCATAAGCTTATCGACCGCTTTACGCATGAGAACGACCGTTTTTTGATGATGGGCGGGACTAATTTCCGTGCGGAAATAGAACGTACGCTTCTTGGATTAGGTTTCAGACGGGAAGATTTTGATCGCCCTACTTCCGAATTCTCCGGTGGTTGGCGTATGCGTATCGAACTGGCGAAACTGCTGTTGCGTCGTCCCGATGTACTGCTTTTGGATGAGCCTACGAACCATTTGGATATCGAGAGTATCCAGTGGTTGGAGAATTTCCTTTCCACGCGTGCCAATGCCGTGGTGTTGGTCAGTCACGACCGTGCTTTTCTCAATAACGTAACGACGCGTACCATTGAAATTACTTGCGGGCAGATATACGATTATAAAGTGAAATATGATGAGTTCGTTGTGCTTCGTAAAGAGCGCCGCGAACAGCAGCTTCGTGCCTATGAAAATCAACAGAAACAGATACAGGATACGGAGGATTTCATCGAGCGTTTCCGTTACAAGGCAACAAAGGCGGTGCAGGTGCAGAGTCGTATCAAGCAGTTGGAAAAGATAGACCGCATTGAGGTGGATGAAGAGGATAATTCGGCCTTGCGTTTGAAATTTGTCTGTTCCAGCCGCAGTGGGAATTATCCGGTGATTTGCGAAGATGTGAGAAAGGCATACGGTTCGCATGTTGTCTTCCAGAATGTAAATCTTACGATTAATCGTGGCGAGAAGGTAGCCTTTGTCGGAAAAAACGGTGAGGGTAAATCTACATTGGTAAAATGTATCATGGGAGAAATCACCGATTATCAAGGCAAACTGACAATCGGGCATAATGTGCAGATCGGTTATTTTGCCCAAAATCAGGCACAGATGCTGAACGAAAGTCTTACCGTATTTGATACAATCGATCGGGTAGCGGTGGGAGATATCCGTCTTAAGATCCGTGACATTCTTGGAGCTTTCATGTTTGGCGGGGAGGCTTCGGATAAGAAAGTAAAAGTTCTTTCCGGTGGTGAGCGTACTCGCTTGGCAATGATAAAGCTTCTGCTCGAACCGGTGAATTTCCTTATTCTCGACGAGCCGACCAACCATCTGGATATGCGTTCGAAAGATGTGCTGAAAGAGGCGATACGCGAGTTTGACGGTACGGTGATAATCGTTAGTCATGATCGTGATTTTCTTGACGGACTTGCGACTAAAGTCTATGAGTTTGGTGGCGGGCAGGTGAAAGAACATATCGGTGGTATTTATGATTTTCTGCAGAAAAAAAAGATCGAAAGCCTGAATGAACTGCAAAAGGCTCCTGCGCTTTCCGCATCTCCTGTCGATACTAAAAAGGAAACAGCAACGGAAGGGATTTCTCAATCGGAAAGTAAGCTTTCTTATGAAGCTCAAAAAGAACTTAACAAGAAACTGAAAAAGCTGGAACGTCAGGTGGCCGATTGTGAAACGGAGATTGAGCAGACGGAGTCTGCTATTGCTATTCTGGAAGAGAAAATGGCTACTCCGGAAGGGGCTTCGGACATGACGCTTTACGAACAGCATCAAAAACTGAAACAACAGCTCGACCGGACCGTAGAAGAGTGGGAGAAGGTTTCGATTGAACTGGAAGAACTGAAACAATGATGAGTAATTAACAACTTTAGATATATGAAAGTAATCAAGTATTTACCAATTCTTGCAATTTGCATGATGACAACAGGATGCAACAGCAGCAAGCAGCAGACCCTTACTTCCGGTATTGATCTTGCTAACCTTGACACATTGGCTCTTCCGGGAGCTGATTTTTATCAGTATGCCTGTGGCGGTTGGATGAAGAATCATCCTCTCACAGACGAGTATTCACGTTTCGGTTCTTTCGATATGTTGGCCGAAAACAATCGGGAACAACTTCGCGGACTTATTGAAGAATTAGCTTCCGCTCCCCACGAAGCCGGTAGCGTTGCTCAGAAAGTAGGCGATCTTTATAACATGGCGATGGATAGTGTGAAGTTGAATAAAGACGGTGCAACTCCTATCAAAGCAGAATTAGAGAAGATTGCCGGATTGAAAGATAAGTCCGAAATTTATACCATGATAGCAGAAATGCATAAGAACGGAATGCATCCTTATTTTGCTGTTTATGTAGCTGCTGATGATATGAACAGTTCTGTGAACACGGTGCATACTTATCAAGCCGGTTTGGGAATGGGTGAGCGCGATTATTATTTGGAAAATGATGATAAGACAAAAGAAATTCGTGAGGCTTATAAAAACCATATTGTGAAGATGTTCCGGCTTGCCGGATATGACGAGGCGGTTGCCCGAAAAGCAATGGAGGCTGTTATGAAGATTGAAACCCGTCTGGCTACATCGGCCCGTTCTATGGTGGAATTGCGTGATCCGCATGCCAACTATAATAAGAAAACAATGGAAGAGATGAAGAAGGAATATGCTCCTTTTGCATGGGATGTGTTCTTTTCTACTCTCGGTTTGAATGATTTGGCGGAAGTAAATGTAGGTCAGCCGAATTCCATAAAGGAGGTGAACGATATCGTAAATAATGTAGCGCTTGAAGATCAGAAAGCTTATTTGCAGTGGAATCTTATTAATAACGCAGCAGGTTGCCTGAGTGATGATTTTGTGGCGCAGGACTTTGAATTTTATGGTAAAGTCATGTCCGGAAAACAGGAGATGAAGCCGCGTTGGAAACGTGCTGTGAGCACGGTTGACGGTTCTTTGGGAGAAGCCGTAGGGCAGATGTACGTGGAAAAATATTTCCCGGCTGCTGCCAAAGAACGTATGGTAGGATTGGTGAAGAATTTGCAGACATCTCTGGGAGAACGCATTAAGAATTTGGCTTGGATGAGTGATGCGACCAAAGAGAAAGCACTTGAGAAACTGGCCACTTTCCATGTGAAAATCGGTTATCCCGATAAATGGAAAGATTATTCGTCACTTGAAATCAAGGACGATTCCTATTGGGCAAATATAGAACGTGCCAATCAATGGGAACATGCCGAAATGATTGCGAAAGCGGGTAAACCGGTAGATAAGGATGAGTGGTTGATGACTCCGCAGACGGTAAATGCATATTACAATCCTACTACCAATGAAATCTGTTTCCCGGCAGGTATTCTTCAGTATCCGTTTTTCGATATGAATGCTGACGATGCTTTCAATTACGGTGCTATCGGTGTGGTGATCGGCCATGAAATGACACACGGATTTGACGACCAGGGACGTCAATATGATAAAGACGGTAATTTGAAAGACTGGTGGACGGAAGAAGATGCGAAAAACTTTGAAGAGCGTGCGCAAGTGATGGTTAATTTCTTCGATAGCATCGAAGTGGCACCGGGTGTCCATGCTAATGGACAGTTGACTCTGGGTGAGAATATTGCCGATCACGGTGGTTTGCAGGTTTCCTATCAGGCATTTAAAAATGCAACGGTGCAGGCTCCGCTAAAAGACGAAAACGGCTTTACACCCGAACAACGTTTCTTCCTGGCTTACGCGAATGTGTGGGCAGGCAATATCCGTCCGGAAGAGATCCTTCGTCTTACTAAATTGGATGTGCATTCATTGGGAAAATGGCGTGTCAATGGTGCGTTACCGCAAATCGGTGCATGGTACGAGGCTTTTGATGTAACAGAGGACGATCCGATGTTCCTGCCGGTTGACAAACGGGTGTCTATCTGGTAATAGTTTTGTATAAACAATTGTACATATATCAAAGCGTTGACTCATAATATTTTGAGTCGACGCTTTTTTATTATTAATTCACACCTTATTTATTACGTGCGATAAACAATATTTCGTAACTTTGCACATCAAATACTTAATAAGCAAACCCATGTCTGAGTCAAAAAGAATAAAAACCGCTTTAGTGTCGGTTTATCATAAGGAAGGTTTGGATGAAATTATCACCAAATTGCATGAAGAAGGAGTTGAGTTTTTGTCAACGGGCGGAACTCGTCAGTTTATAGAATCATTGGGATATCCCTGTAAGGCTGTAGAAGACTTGACGTCATATCCCTCTATTTTAGGTGGCCGTGTGAAGACATTGCATCCGAAAATCTTCGGAGGTATCCTTTGTCGTCGTGGACTGGAACAGGATATTCAGCAGATTGAGAAGTATGAAATCCCGGAAATAGATCTCGTGATTGTAGATCTTTATCCATTTGAAGCAACCGTGGCATCGGGTGCTGATGAGGCGGCTATCATTGAGAAAATCGATATAGGTGGAATCTCGTTGATTCGTGCTGCTGCAAAAAATTACAATGATGTGGTGATTGTCGCTTCTCAGGCTCAATATAAACCATTGCTCGATATGTTGATGGAGCATGGAGCCAACTCTTCATTGGAAGAACGCCGTTGGATGGCTAAAGAAGCTTTTGCCGTATCTTCACATTATGATTCGGCTATTTTCAACTACTTTGATGCCGAAGAAGGTTCGGCTTTCCGTCAATCTGCCAATGATCAGAAAATGCTTCGCTATGGTGAGAATCCCCATCAAAAAGGATTTTTCTATGGAAATTTGGAAGCAATGTTCGATCAAATTCATGGAAAAGAAATTTCATATAACAACTTATTGGATATCAATGCGGCAGTTGAACTGATTGATGAATTCGAGGATGTTACTTTTGCTATTCTGAAACACAACAATGCTTGCGGCTTGGCTTCCCGTTCTACGGTACTTGAAGCATGGAAAGACGCGTTGGCCGGTGATCCGGTTTCTGCATTCGGTGGTGTGTTGATAACCAATGCTGTCATTGACAAGGAAACAGCAGAAGAGATCAATAAGATATTCTTTGAAGTGGTGATTGCTCCCGACTATGATGTAGATGCATTGGAAATTCTGGGACAAAAGAAAAACCGTATCATACTTGTCCGCAAAGAAGTTAAGTTGCCGAAAAAGCAATTCCGCTCATTATTGAACGGTGTGTTGGTACAGGAAAGAGACTTGAATATCGAAACTGTGGCTGATTTAAAGGCCGTGACCGATAAAGCTCCTACACCCGAAGAGGTAGAGGATATGTTGTTTGCCAACAAAATTGTGAAGAACAGTAAATCGAACGCAATCGTACTTGCTAAAAATAAACAATTGCTGGCAAGTGGTGTAGGGCAAACCTCCCGCGTAGATGCCTTGAAACAGGCAATAGAGAAAGCGAAAACATTCGGATTCGATTTGAATGGGGCTGTGATGGCTTCGGATGCTTTCTTCCCTTTCCCCGACTGTGTGGAAATTGCAGGTAACGAGGGAGTAACAGCCGTTATTCAGCCGGGTGGATCTGTAAAGGATGAATTGACATTCGAATATTGTAATGAACATGGCATTGCAATGGTGACGACGGGTATTCGCCATTTTAAACACTAAAACAGATTTACGATTTGACAATTTACGATTTATGATGAAAGTTCGTTTCTTTGTAAATCGTAAATGGTTGAATCGTGAGAGAAAGATATTTGAATCGTAAATCGTAAATAGTTAAATCGTAAATATACATGGGATTATTCTCTTTTACACAAGAAATAGCGATGGACTTGGGAACCGCCAATACCATCATCATTACCAATGGTAAGATTGTGGTAGACGAACCGTCGGTGGTGGCTTTGGACCGTCGTACTGATAAGATGATCGCCGTGGGTGAGAAGGCAAAGATGATGCACGAAAAGACCCACGAAAATATACGTACCATCCGTCCGCTTCGCGACGGTGTAATAGCCGATTTCTATGCTTGTGAACAGATGATGCGCGGACTCATCAAACAGGTGAATACCCGTAGTCATTTATTCTCTCCTTCACTTCGCATGGTGATCGGAGTGCCTTCGGGTAGTACGGAAGTTGAACTTCGTGCGGTTCGTGACTCTGCCGAGCATGCCGGTGGTCGTGATGTATATTTGGTATTTGAGCCTATGGCTGCTGCTATCGGCATCGGTATCGATGTAGAGGCGCCGGAAGGCAATATGATTGTCGATATAGGTGGTGGTTCTACCGAAATTGCTGTTATTTCATTGGGTGGTATTGTTTCCAATAATTCTATCCGTATTGCCGGTGACGATCTTACTGCCGATATTCAGGAGTATATGAGTCGTCAGCACAATGTGAAAGTCGGTGAGCGTATGGCCGAGCGTATTAAGATCAATGTAGGTGCTGCGCTTACCGAGTTGGGCGATGATGCTCCTGAAGATTATATTGTTCACGGTCCGAATCGTATCACTGCGCTTCCGATGGAAGTTCCCGTATGTTATCAGGAAGTGGCTCATTGTCTGGAGAAGTCAATTTCCAAGATTGAAACGGCCGTATTGAGTGCATTGGAAAATACACCTCCTGAGTTGTATGCCGATATCGTTCATAATGGCATTTATCTGGCGGGTGGCGGTGCCTTGCTTCGTGGACTCGATAAACGTTTGGCAGATAAGATCAATATACCTTTCCACATTGCGGAAGATCCGCTTCATGCTGTAGCAAAGGGAACAGGCGTGGCATTAAAGAATATAGATCGCTTCTCATTCTTGATGAGATAAATAATGTGCCAATTAAATAATGTGCCAATATGTCAATGTGCCAATGTGCCAATTGGCTGCGCTGTTATGCTGAAGAGTAATTAGTATATGGGTGCTTATAATTGGCACATTGGCATATTGCTTACATTAGCACATTCTTTAATTGCTGCATTCTCTTAATTGGCACATTGGCATATTGGCACATTGAATAATTATTAATCATGCGGAATTTACTGAATTTTCTTCTTAAGTACAATTACTGGCTTCTCTTCATATTATTGGAGGTGATCTGTTTTGTGCTGTTATTCCGTTTTAATAATTATCAGCAGAGTGTTTTTTTTACATCCGCTAATGTCGTTGCCGGAAAGGTTTATGAGGTTTCAGGCGGTATTTCTTCTTATTTCCATCTAAAATCGGTAAATGAGGATTTGCTGGATCGTAATATGGCTCTCGAGCAGCAAATAACTAATTTGGAAAACAGATTGAAAGATTATCGGATAGATTCTATAACTATGAATAGTATTCGATATTTGGAGCAGGCCGATTATAAGATATTCAAGGCGCATGTCATTCGGAATAGTTTGAATCAAGCCGATAATTATATCACCCTGGATAAGGGCTCTTCGTCCGGTATCCGTCCGGAAATGGGAGTGATAGATGGCAACGGTGTGGTTGGTATTGTTTATAAGACATCCCCTTCTTATTCACTGGTTATCTCGGTTTTAAACAGTAAGTCGAGTATCAGTTGTAAAATTATCGGCAGTGAATATTTCGGTTATTTGAAGTGGGAATATGGTGATTCTCGGTATGCTTATTTAAAAGATCTGCCCCGTCATGCGGAGTTCAATCTTGGGGATACAGTGGTAACAAGCGGTTATTCTACTGTTTTTCCAGCAGGGGTGATGGTAGGTACGGTAGACGATATGTCCGATTCTAATGATGGACTTTCTTATTTGCTGAAAATAAAATTAGCTACTGATTTTGGTAAATTAGGTAATGTCAGAGTGATTTCCCGAAATGGACAGGGAGAACAGAGGGAACTTGAAAATATGAGTACAAAATAATGATGACAAGCTATATACATAGAATGGGATGGTTTGTGGGATTGGTTCTTTTGCAAGTGCTGATCCTGAATAATGTTCATATAGCAGGATATGCTACTCCCTTTCTATATGTCTATTTCATCTTAAAATTTGCTTCCGGCACTTCTCGTAACGAATTGATGCTTTGGGCTTTCTTTCTGGGACTTACGGTCGATATATTTTCTGATACTCCGGGGATGAATGCGGCGGCGACTGTGTTTTTAGCTTTTGTGCGTCCCACTTTTCTGCGTTTGTTTACACCTCGTGACACATTGGATAGTATCATCCCTTCTATCCGGACGATGGGGATTTCCTCTTTTCTGAAATTTGCGGTGACAAGTGTTTTTGTGCATCATTTGGTTTTGCTCGGTATCGAGTTCTTTTCATTTTCCAGCATACCGCTGTTGTTGTTAAGAGTAGTTGCATGTACTCTGCTGACCGTAACCTGTATTATGGCTATTGAAGGAATAAGGAGATAGACATGGCAAAAGATTATGTATTAGAGAAACGAAAATTTGTCATTGGAGGAGTAGCTGTCTGTATTGTTCTTATCTACATGATGCGGCTTTTCTTTTTGCAGATATCTACGGATGATTATAAAAAAAATGCCGATAGTAACGCTTTTTTGAATAAGATACAATACCCTTCACGTGGTGCAATGTACGACCGTAATGGGAAACTGCTTGTGTTTAATCAGCCGGCATACGACATAACGGTTGTACCTAAAGAAGTGGAGGAGTTGGATACACTCGATTTATGCCAGGCATTGAATATCACTCGGGAGCAGTTTTTGAAAATCATGGCTGATATGAAAGACCGTCGGAGGAATCCGGGATACTCGAGATATACCAATCAGTTGTTTATGTCGCAACTGTCGGCAGAAGAGTGTGGCGTATTTCAGGAAAAGCTGTTTAAGTTCCCCGGTTTTTATATTCAGAGACGTACGATCCGGCAGTATACCTATAACTCGGCTGCTCATGCTTTGGGGGATATTGGAGAAGTTTCGATGCGGGATATTGAAAATGATGACTATTATATCCGTGGCGACTATATAGGAAAGCAGGGGGTTGAGAAATCCTACGAGAAGTATCTCCGTGGTGAGAAAGGTGTTGAGATCTTGCTTCGGGATGCGCATGGACGTATTCAGGGGCATTATATGGATGGGCAATTCGATCGTCCTTCCGTTCCCGGCAAAAATCTGACTTTGGGATTGGATATCGACTTACAAATGTTAGGGGAGCGACTGCTAAAGAATAAAATCGGTAGCATTGTTGCTATCGAACCGGCGACAGGAGAGATATTGTGTCTGGTCTCTTCTCCGGATTTTGATCCTCATCTGATGATTGGCCGCCAACGCGGTAAGAATCATTTGATGCTTCAACGTGATAAGCAAAAACCTTTGTTGAATCGGGCATTGATGGGTGCTTATCCTCCGGGATCTACTTTTAAGGCTGCCCAGGCACTGACTTTTCTGCAAGAAGGAATTATTCAGGAAAATACTCCGATGTTTCCGTGCTATCACGGCTTTATACACGGAAGTTTAAAAGTGGGATGTCATGGTCATGCTTCTCCATTGCCATTGGTTCCGGCATTGGCTACTTCATGTAACTCTTATTTCTGTTGGGGCTTGTACCGGATGTTTGGTGATCGTAAATACGGTTCTCCGCAGAATGCAATAACGGTGTGGAAAGACCACATGGTTTCCCAAGGTTTCGGTTACAGGTTGGGAGTGGATCTGCCTGGTGAGGGCCGGGGACTTATCCCTAATGCTGCTTTCTACGATAAACCCTATAAAGGGCGATGGAACGGATTGACGGTTATCAGTATTGCTATCGGACAAGGAGAAATTCTGGCTACTCCTTTGCAGATTGCCAATCTGAGCGCAACGATTGCCAATCGGGGACATTTCATCACTCCGCATATTGTGAAAGAAATTCAGGATAATGAAATCGACAGCCTTTATCGTACTCCACGTGTACCGACTATCGACCGGATTCATTATGAAGAGGTTGTGAAAGGAATGCGTGCTGCTGTGACAGGAGGGACTTGTAGAACGGCCGGCTATATTTTCCCGGACGGTGAAATCTGTGGTAAAACCGGAACAGCTCAAAATCGTGGGCACGATCACTCTGTTTTTATGGGCTTTGCTCCGATGAACAATCCCAAAATAGCGATTGCCGTCTATGTGGAAAATGGAGGATTCGGTGCGACTTACGGAGTACCGATCGGTGCTTTGATGATGGAACAGTATTTAAATGGGAAACTTTCTCCTGCCAGTGAAGTAAAGGCAGCCGAGTTTAGTGATAGAATAATAATGTATGGTAACGAGGAACGATAGTTTGTGGAAGACACTGGATTGGGTAACAATTGCCATTTACCTGCTCCTTATCATAGCCGGATGGTTTAGTGTTTGCGGAGCCAGCTATGATTATGGGGAACGGGATTTTCTGGATTTCTCTACCCGTGCCGGTAAGCAATTTATGTGGATTATCTGCTCGTTTGGGCTGGGTTTTATCCTGTTGATGCTCGAGGACAGGATGTACGATATGTTTTCTTATATTATATATATAGCGATTCACCTTAGAATAGGTATATGTAATATATTATTGTTTTAAAATACTATTGGACTGACTTGAAAAGGGCGAAAGGATATATTCAAAAACCTTATTATATGTTATAATGTGTTTCTTTGTGTTGAAATATAGATAACTCTTTTTGGCTTATTGAAAAGTAGATTTTAGAGGAATTAGGACGAGAAAAAAATATTTATTGCTTCACTACTTTTCACCATTATTAATTCATAAGTGTTTTTTTACTAAAAATACCCTGTTGTTTTGATTCACTATTAAGATGTAATGACTTGTATTATAGCCAATTATATTTTATCTTGATTCTGTATTTACTATTTAAAAAGCTAAGTACCGATAGGACTGTACTCATTTTCAGGTATTTATATTTATGGAGTTTAGAAGAGATAATTTTCCTTTTTTATTAACTAAAAATCAATTTATGAAAAAAGTCCTTTTTATTTTGTTGGGCTGTTTGCTATCGTTTAATGTGATGGCACAGGTAAAGGCGATTTCGGGACTGGTAACAGATGTTACCGGGGAGCCCGTTATTGGGGCAAGTGTTGTAGAAGTGGGAACCACTAATGGAGTAATTACTGATTTAAACGGTAAGTTCTCGTTAAAGGTGGCACCTAATTCACAATTCTTGGTGAGCTATATTGGCTACAAGCAACAAACAATTAAAGTTGGCTCTGAAAGCACTTATAATATTGTGCTGAAAGAGGATGCGGAGGTTTTGGATGAAGTTGTTGTAGTCGGTTATGGTTCGCAAAAGAAGGTGAACGTTACAGGGGCTGTAGGAATGGTTGGTGCTGAAGCGTTGGAAGCGCGTCCGGTAGCAAATGCTTCACAAGCATTGCAGGGTGTTGTTCCCGGCTTGAACCTTACTGTTGGTAATAACGGTGGTGCCCTTGATGGAACGTTAAACATGAATATTCGTGGAGCCGGAACGATTGGTGATGGATCGGGTTCTTCTCCATTGGTTTTGATTGATGGCATTGAGGGTGATCTGAATACTGTCAATCCCAATGATATCGAATCTGTTTCGGTATTGAAGGATGCTGCATCGGCTTCTATTTATGGTGCAAGAGCTTCATTCGGTGTAATTCTTGTAACAACGAAGAGTGGTAAGAGCGGTAAGACCAATGTGTCATATAGCGGTAGTGCTCGTTTCTCAGACGCTATTGGTGTACCGGATATTATGGATTCTTACACTTTTGCTCAGTACTTCAATCGTGCTTCTGCCAATAAGGGTGGTGGTGACATTTTTGCCCCTGCTGTAATGGAGCGTATCAAAGCTTATCAAGAGGGAACGCTGAAAGCTACTACTGTTGATAATGGAGCAGGCATTTGGCAAAAATGGGCTAACGCGAATGGAGATACGGATTGGTTTGAAGAATTCTATGATCATTGGGCACCATCTCAGGAGCATAATCTTAGTATTAATGGTGGTACGGATAAGACTCAATACCTGATCAGCGGAAGTTTCCTGGATCAGAAAGGTTTGATGCGTCATGGAAAAGACAAATTTCAACGCTACACGCTGAACGGTAAGATTACAACGGCTGTCACTGATTGGTTTAAGGTGACATATTCTACTAAATGGACCCGTGAGGATTTTGAGCGTCCTTCTTATCTGACCGGAAACTTTTTCCATAACTTAGCTCGTAAATGGCCTGTACATCCGGCTTATGATCCGAATGGATTCCCTATGGATGAGGGCGAAGTGGAGCAGATGGAAAATGGTGGAAAGCAAAACAGTCAGAAAGATTTTTATACGAATCAGTTGCAACTGGTTTTCGAACCTATTAAAAACTGGAAAATCAATCTTGACGGTAGTGTACGTACCACTACTCAATATCAGCATTGGGAAGTATTGCCTGTTTATGCTTATAATGTAGCCGGAGATCCTTATTATACAGTGTGGGATATGGGATATGGTTCTTATGCGGCAGGTTCTTCTCGAGTGAATGAATATAGTTGGAAGGAAAATTATTATACTACAAATATTTATTCGGATTATTTCAAGCAGTTTGATAACGGACATTATTTTAAAGTGATGGCCGGTTTTAATGCAGAGTTATATAAAACCAGAAACATTACGGCTGAAAAAAATACTTTGATTACCCCGGGGGTACCTACTATTAATACGGCAACTGATGATCCGCAGGCTTATGGTGGTTATGCTGACAACTCAGTAGCCGGTTTCTTTGCGCGTGTTAACTGGAGTTATAAAGACCGTTATATGTTTGAGGCTAATGGTCGATATGATGGTTCTTCCCGCTTCGTAGGAAAAGAACGTTGGGGATTCTTCCCATCATTCTCTGCCGGTTGGAATATTGCTCGCGAACCATTTATGGAAAGTTTTGCTGAAAAGATCAATATGGGAAGTTTAAAGTTGAGAGCTTCTTGGGGGCAGCTGGGTAATACGAATACCAATGATGCGTGGTATCCATTTTATCAAACGATGCCTGTAGGGTCTAATTACGGCTGGCTAGTAAATGGCGAACGTCCTAACTATGCTACAAATCCGGGTATTGTCAGCTCTAAGAAAACTTGGGAGACAGTGGAGACTTGGGATGTCGGTTTGGATTGGTCTTTCTTCAATAACCGTTTATCCGGTTCATTCGACTATTTCGTACGTTATACTTATGATATGATCGGCCCGGCTCCCGAACTTTCAAGTTTGTTGGGAACTTCAGTTCCGAAGATTAATAACTCGGACATGAAATCGTATGGTTTTGAGTTGGAGGTAAATTGGAGAGATCGGATCGGTGAAGTTTCTTATGGAGCAAAATTTGTACTTTCTGATGACCAACAGAAGATTCTGCGCTATCCGAATGACTCGTATGATGTAGGTTCATATTATAAAGGTGAACATTTGAACGATATTTGGGGATTGACAACAATCGGTATTGCTAAATCACAGGAAGAGATGGATGCTCATTTGGCAAAAGTCGATCAATCTTCTGTTGGAACCAATTGGGGTGTCGGTGATATTATGTATGCCGATTTGGATGGTGACGGAAAAATCAGTAACGGAACCAATAAATTAGGAGATACGGGCGATTATCGTATTATCGGTAATTCGACTCCTCGTTTTAAATATGGTATTACACTGGATGCTGCCTGGAAAGGATTCGATTTCAGCATTTTTATGCAGGGGATCGGAAAACGTGACCTGTGGCTGGACGGATGTTATTTTTGGGGAGCCAACGGACAAGGAAATGAGTGGCAGTCTACCGGCTTTGCCGAACATTGGGATTTCTTCCGTCCGGAGGGTGACCCGTTAGGTGCTAATTTGAATTCATATTATCCGCGCGTCAACTTTAGTGGGGATCGTAATACCAAGGTTCAGACGCGTTATTTACAGAATGGGGCATATCTGCGTTTGAAGAATGTTCAGTTGGGTTATACATTGCCTCGGGTATGGACAGAGAAAGCCGGAATATCTTCTGTACGTGTATATGTTTCGGGTGATAACCTGGCAACTATAACCAGTCTTTCTAAGATTTTCGATCCGGAAGCTACCGGAAGTTTGGCCGGAACAGGATCCGGTAAGTTGTATCCTTTGCAAAGAGTGATATCTGTTGGTGTTAACGTTAATTTTTAAATTGAAGTATTATGAAGCTTAAAATAAAAAATCTGTTTGTACAAGCATGTTTTGTTGCGGGAGGGGTAATGGCGCTCACGTCCTGTAATGACTTTCTTGATAGAGAACCTCTTTCTTCTGTCACACCGGAAGTCTACTTTCAAACGGTGGATCACTTTGCCGCTTATTCCATAGCGAGGTATCAAAACTATTTTCCTTCGCATGGTGGTTATGGAGCAGGTATAGCGAATAACGATGGTGGAACGGATAATATGGTGGCCGGAGGGCGTAGTAGTCGCTATGTAAAAGGGTTTTGGAAAGTTCCTTCCAGTGATGGTAACTGGAGTTTCAGCAATATCCGTTATTGCAACTACTTCTTTGAGAATGCTGTGCCTAAATATGAAGCGGGTGAGGTTGCCGGAGCAGATGCCGATATTCGTCATTATATTGGCGAAATGCATCTGATGCGTGCTCTTGTGTACTATAATTTATTGCGTACTTACGGTGACTTTCCGATCGTAACAGAGGTTTTGCCCGATGACAAAACGGTGCTGATGGAAAAAGGTGTCCGCCAACCTCGTAATCTGGTTGCCCGCTTTATCCTGAAAGATTTGGATGATGCTGCCAATATGATGTACAGCAAGGGATTTAAAAATAATACCCGTTTGAATCGTGAGACAGCTTTGCTGATTAAATCTCGGGTGGCACTGTATGAAGCCTCTTTTGAAAGATACCACAAGGGTACAGGGCGTGTACCGGGAGATGATAACTGGCCGGGAAAGAAAGTACATTCTAATTTCTCATTGGATGTAGAAGCTGAGGTTGACTTCTTCTTGACAGAAGCCATGAAAGCAGCGGAAGAAGTTGCAGATAAAATAACTTTGACCCCTAATACAAAGGTTGAAGATCCTGCTAGTCCTTCTATTACATCCGGATGGAATCCTTATTTTGAAATGTATGCCAATGTTGATTTAAGCGGCTATGACGAAGTGTTGTTCTGGCGTCAGTATGCAAAAACCGGTAGTTTCTCTATCATGCATGGTACTCCGGCATGGATTGCGTCCGGTTCTAATCATGGCTTGTTGAAAAGCTATGTTGAAAGCTTCTTGATGCAGGATGGTCTGCCTTGGTATGCGGCCAGTAGCGCAGCACCTTATAAGGGGGATGCTACATTGGATGATGTGAAGGCCAATCGCGATAACCGTCTTCAGTTGTTTATGTTTGGTGAAAGCAATTTTGTACCAGTATATTCGACCGAGGAACCGGGCACTGTGAAAATGTTTGCTCCGCATCCTGTATCTAACCGTGAAGAGATGAGAGACCAGACAGGATATCGTATTCGTAAATATGCCAGCTTTGATATGGCACAGAATGTATGGGGAAAAGCTGAGTCGACTACCGGATGTATTATTTATCGTGGCGTAGAGGCTTATCTGAATTATCTGGAAGCTTATTATATGAAGAATGGTAACGTTACAGGTAAAGCAGCTCAATATTGGAGAGCCGTTCGTGAACGTGCAGGCGTAGATCCTGATTTTACAAAAACAATCAATGCGACCGATTTGAGTCAGGAAACAGATTGGGGTAAATATTCGGGCGGACAAGTTGTAGACGCCACCTTATTAAATATTCGCCGTGAACGTCGTTGCGAATTTATTGGTGAAGGGATGCGTTGGGATGATTTGGTACGTTGGCGTTCAATGGATCATCTGCTGACAAAAAATTATATCCCTGAAGGATGTAATTTCTGGGATGAAATGTACAAATCGGCTAATAAAGATGAGAATGGTGCTGAGGTTACATTTAAAGATTCTGGTGAAGAAGGTTCTAATATCTCTTCACGCTCCTTTAAATACCTGCGTCCGTATGCTATTTTGAAAACCAATAATGATGTATACGATGGGTATACCTGGCAGAAGGCACATTATCTCAATCCTGTGCCGGTTCGTGAGATGGAATTGCTGTCTCCGGATGAAAAAGCAGAGACATCTGTATTGTATCAGAATCCTTATTGGTCAACTAAGATTGGGGAAGTGGCTGAAGAATAATTGAGTTTTCAATAGATCACCGAAATAAGATAAAGGAGAGGGATGTTGCTCGAGATAACATCCCTCTCTTTGTTTTTAAATACAATCCAAATCCTGATTGATGGGATAGTCTTCAATGACCGCTTTGAATATGTTTATTTCCGATGGTTTAGTGCTTTGCGTCGAATAGTGTCTTGTTTATTAAATCGACCGTATATAATAAAATATTTAATTAACATAACCGTTATATAATAAAAAATACTATCTTTGCTCCCGATAACATAAATATTAATTAGTCGATACCATGAAAAAAGCCGTAATTCTATTTTCGCTTTTCTGTTTTCTGTGTGCTATACCGGTAGTTCAAGCAGCAGATACCATTTTTGTTCGTGAAACACGTATTCCTATTTTGATAGAAAGGCAGGATAATGTCTTATTCTATCTCCGTTTGGATGCTAAAGAGAGCCAGACCCTGAACGATGTAGTGTTAAACTTGGGTGAAGGAGTGAATCTTTCTGAAATTCAGTCCATAAAGCTTTATTATGGAGGTACTGAAGCATTGCAGGATAGTGGTAAAAAACGTTTTGCTCCTGTTGGATATATTTCCAGTAACACTCCGGGGAAAACACTTGCCGCCAATCCGTCTTATTCAATCAAAAAATCGGAGGTGACTAATCCCGGTAATCAGGTTGTTCTGAAAGGAGATCAGAAACTGTTTCCCGGAATCAATTATTTCTGGATTAGTTTGCAAATGAAGCCGGGCACTTCGCTTACCAGCAAGGTGACCGCGGATATCGCTTCAATTACTTTGGATGGCAAAAAAGCCCTGTTGGATGTAGTTTCAGAAAATGGGATAGAACACCGTATGGGAGTAGGAGTGCGCCATGCCGGAGACGATAATTCTGCCGCATTCCGTATTCCGGGATTGGTGACTACTAATAAAGGTACGTTACTGGGAGTTTATGATGTACGTTATAACAGTAGTGTTGACTTGCAGGAGCATGTTGATGTTGGTTTAAGTCGCAGTACAGATGGTGGAAAAACTTGGGAAAAAATGCGTTTGCCTTTGGCTTTTGGAGAATTCGGTGGTCTGCCTGCCGGTCAGAATGGGGTAGGAGACCCTTCTATCCTTGTTGATACAAAAACAAATAATGTTTGGGTGGTTGCTGCCTGGACCCATGGTATGGGTAATCAGCGGGCATGGTGGAGTTCACATCCGGGTATGGATATGAACCATACAGCACAACTTGTTTTAGCTAAAAGTACAGATGATGGTAAAACATGGTCTGCACCTATTAATATTACAGAGCAGGTGAAAGATCCTTCTTGGTATTTCTTGTTGCAGGGACCGGGTAGGGGTATCACTATGAGTGACGGTACTTTGGTATTCCCAACTCAGTTTATCGATTCGACACGTGTGCCCAATGCCGGTATTATGTACAGTAAAGATGGTGGCAAGAACTGGAAGATGCACAATTATGCACGTACGAACACCACAGAAGCCCAGGTAGCTGAGGTCGAACCCGGAGTGTTGATGTTGAATATGCGTGATAATCGCGGAGGAAGCCGCGCTGTGGCTATTACAAAAGATTTGGGTAAAACATGGACGGAACATGAATCTTCTCGTAAGGCATTGCCGGAATCTGTTTGTATGGCTAGTTTGATCAGTGTGAAAGCAAAAGATAATGTGTTGGGCAAGGATTTATTGATTTTCTCTAATCCTAATACGACAAAAGGACGCTATAATACTACTATTAAAATAAGTTTGGATGGCGGTGTGACTTGGTCACCCGAACATCAGCTGTTGTTGGATGAAGGCAATAACTGGGGTTATTCTTGCCTCTCTATGATTGATAAAGAGACGATTGGTATTCTTTATGAAAGTAGTGTGGCGCACATGACATTCCAGGCTGTGAAGTTGAAAGACATTATTAAATGAGAGATTTCCCCCATAAACTAAATAAATACCGATGAGAAACAAACAAATTTTCTTAATCAGTTTCATTATTTACTTATGCACAATTTCTTCGGTTCGGGCAGGTGAATATCACCTGCTCCCGGAACCGCAAAAGTTTACCCCTTTAGGTTCCAGTTTTGTGCTGGGCAGAACAAAGCTTTCTACTCCGGTGCTTCGGCAAGAGTGGGAAGCTTTTGTTGTTGATAGGGGTGGAGTGATTGATGACAAAGCTCGTGCAAGTATTGAAGTGAAACTGGTACCTTCGTTAGAAGAGGTACCTTTGAACGCAGACGAAGCTTATCGCCTGGTGGTAAATAATGGCAAAGTTACGGTTGAGGCTGTGACGGAGCATGGTGTGTATTGGGCTATGCAGACTTTGGCCCAGCTACAGGATGTACAAAAGAAAAAGGCAACATTCAACGGTTGTTCAATTGTTGACTGGCCTGCTTTCCGAATACGCGGCTTTATGCAGGATGTAGGGCGTACGTATATGTCGATTGAAGAATTGAAACGTGAAATTGCTGTTCTTTCACGATTTAAAATTAATGTTTTTCATTGGCATCTGACTGAAAATCAATCATGGAGATTGCAAAGTAAAATTTTTCCGATGTTGAATGACAGTGTGAACACGACTCGTATGCCGGGTAAATACTATACATTGGAAGAAGCGAAAGATTTAGTCGCTTTTTGTAAAGCGCATAATATACTTTTAATTCCGGAATTTGATATGCCGGGGCATAGTGAGGCTTTTGTCCGTACATTCCGTCATGATATGCAGAGCCCGGAAGGAATGAAAATTCTTAAATTGCTGGTAGATGAAGTTTGCGAGACTTTTGATGTACCTTATCTTCATATTGGTACGGATGAAGTTCGGTTTACCAATCCAAAGTTTGTTCCGGAAATGGTCGAATATGTCCGTGCCAAAGGAAAGAAAGTCATTTCGTGGAATCCGGGATGGCATTATAAACCTGGCGAGATTGATATGACGCATTTGTGGAGTTATCGTGGAAAAGCCCAAAAAGGTATTCCCGCAATTGATTCTAAGTTTCATTATCTCAATCATTTTGATACTTTTGGCGATATCATTGCATTGTATAACAGCCGTATTTATAATGTTGAGCAAGGAAGTGACGATATTGCAGGGACAATTCTTGCCATCTGGAATGACCGTTACGTAGCTAACGAACGCAATATTATACTTGAGAATAATTTCTATCCTAATATGCTGGCTATTGCTGAACGTGCATGGAAAGGCGGAGGTACAGAATATTTTGATAAGAATGGTACTATCTTACCTTCTGAAGACTCTCCGGAGTTTAAAGAATTTGCTGATTTTGAGAATCGTATGCTTTGGCATAAAGAGCATACATTTAAGGGATATCCGTTCGCCTATGTAAAACAGACGAATGTAAAATGGAATATTACTGATGCATTTCCTAATGGTGGAGATTTGAATAAAGTCTTTCCTCCGGAACAGGAATTGAAGGATTCTTATTT
>OHTB01000115.1_pt1 | contig 52668 bp, 71 predicted proteins | sample 1578771 | NCBI WGS metagenome assembly OHTB01 (sample SAMEA3879516, study PRJEB24766) | human gut metagenome | biome: human-associated habitat; feature: feces | place: USA | collected 1985/1987 | reverse complement strand
GGAACGAAAGGATCACGCCGTTTTTCCGGACATTGTTAATCTTATCCGCCGTTTTCAATGCTGTAAACACTCCCGATAGGTCACTATAGACGGTACCGGCGTTCAAAAAGTTGTTCACGTTGGTAAAGGTTGAAACCTGGAGTCCGGCCGTCTGCTGCAACTCCTGTTTTATTTTGTCACGGTCTACCTGCAACGTGCTTATGTCCTCGGAACAACTGGAAATATCCTGGGATAAACTTTTCAGCTTTCCCCAAAGAGAACCGTCTTCGCTCTGTGAACCGTCTTTGCTGCCAATACGGGCGTTAATATCAGCCAGCAATGCGGCAAGCGAATCACTATCTTTAAGCCCGTTCAGAAAATTAAGAATTTCGTTAAAGTTGTCGATTGCCTGGGAGGCATTATTACCGACAAGCCGGTCGATACGTAAAGATACGGCGTCTATAGCCTTCTGTAATGCAGCATCGGCGGCAATGCGTGCGGCTTCCTCTTCCAGGACTTCCTCACCCTGGGAAACCTTTTTCAGGTTTACGTTTAAAAAGTCAAGAACCGCCGCCACCATTTGGTTAGTAACGCTTCCCGCGTCTTCCGCGGTTTCAATGACTATAATAAGATCATCGATATACTCCTGTGTTGCCATATAGATACATTAATTAAATTGTTTGCTGAACTCTTTGGAATGAACGCCCGGTTTCCGGTAGCCGCTTTCCGTAATTTCTCCGGTCCAGTTGGACTCCTTCTCGGCAAACGTGAGCTTTAACGTCACGTTCTGCGGCGCGTCAGGGCGGACACGATAAGAAAACTCTTCCGCCGAAGGAATTACCTTGATCTCTTCCTGACCGTAACCAGACAGGTAGACATTATCAGAGGAAAGCAGATCAAGAAGAAAGCGTATTTCTTGCGGGCGTTTGAATCCCGTCTTAATCGTTACGGCTTCCTGTATCTCCGTACGTATGCGATCCGAATAATAATCGTCGGTAATTTCATCGTAACGCCGGAAAACAGCGTCTTCGTCTTCATCCATGCCGGGAGTTACGCCCGCCTCGCCTTCCAGAGAAAACACTTCGTAAGTCCCGTAACTGTTCAGGAACCGGAGCCGGTAATGCTCGCGAACCGTCGGGCTTTGCTCGATCCCGATCCGGAGAGCGAACGTATCACCGCTATACACGTCAAAAAGGTTGGCCAGTACCCCGTAATCGGTAAAGAATTTAAGTCTTACGGCTTCCAGGTTCAAGGCATATAAACTCCCCGTCGTGCCTGGTACTGCAAGGCTTTGACCGGTAAGAAGTTCCGTTATTTTCAGTTCGTGTCCCGGATAAATGAAACAAAGCGGGTAAAGTTCCGTCTCGCGCATCGTTATACGCCAGTCGTTACTCCGGGTGGTAAAGAAGAAATTACAAGATTCATTGAGGAACTTCAAAGAAAAGATGTTATTACCCTCTTCATGCAGTTTCTTAAAAGCCCGTTTGCCGATACCTCCACGCCAGGCGGCTAAAACCAGGGTTTCCGTTTCCGCTTCTTCATTCTGCATGATAATCATGATAGTAGCCTTGTTGTACCAGCCGGAGGAAAGGTTTATCAATATATCACTACTTCCACTTAAAACGGGGATATCCTCAAACACTGTTTCCAGAACCTCGGAAATATTTACCTTGAAACTCCCGTTACCGTTGCCGGTAAACAAAGACCTCCGGTATTCAAAGTTTAAACAGTGCATAATATTATACGTCACCATAGAAGTAGTTTCTACCGAAAGATAGACAGGGTTTCCGGTAAAGGCGTTTTCCGTCGGGTCGATGCTTGCTGTCAAACTCATAATTCAAACGTGTTAACGATGAATATTCCGTTAAACTCACTCTTATTTTCAAGCCCGGAAAGGAAACGGTCGCGCTGATCCGTGGCAGACGTCAGGAACTTGTAAAAGTCCGAGAGCTTCCCCGAATGATTTTCCCTCCAAAGCTTGTAAAGCTCTGCTACCTGTGTGGTACACGGAGCAAGTACGATGTTATTCTGCTTTTCCATGCTGCAAAAGTTGGGTTTATCAAAGGAAGAATAAAGGACGGGATTAACCGGAATATACAACGGAGATGAACTCCCCTATATACGAAAGGGTAAATGTTTCATTATAAGTTCCGGTAGTTGCTTCCGGATCATTCTGTATATAATTTATATTCACTCTTAACTGGAACTGGTAATCCCGCGTCAGCGTATCATTTTCAGAGGTGGGCGGATTTTCTATTATATAATCATCCGTACCGGGATTTATAAAACCGTCCGTTATGGTCCAATAGCGTTCATTCTCAATAGTAAAGCCTAAACCTTTCAAGTAGTTCAATACCTCCTGCTTTTTATTTTCCTGCACTTCCGCCTGAGTATTACGAACCAGTTTCCAGACATATAAAGTACTACCGAAATCTTTAATAAAATGTTCCTCGTCAAGATTATAGGGAGCTATTAACCGGAGTGTTCTTAATGTCAGATCGACAGGTACAATCTTATTTGCCGGAAGCGAATAAGAAAGTCCGTCAAAAAGCAGATACTGTCCCCGCAGGGCTACAGGTGTCAATATATCCATGCTCATAAGCTGGTGGACCGGTAACAGGGTATTTGCTTCTACCTGGTTGAAAGAGTGTCTTATTATGGCATCGTATTTTTTCCAGAAGTTTATAAACAGGCCGTTCTTATATTGAAATAAAAGCGATATCGTATGTTTACTTCCGAGGGTGAGGATGACCTCCTCACCCTCGGAAGTATAAGGCAACACAGAACCGAAAGGATATTTACTATTCTGTGAGGATGTAAACGCAAACACGAAAGATAACGGTGTTTCCACTTTCTCCGAATCTTCATCATCATTATTGGAGGATGTTTTAAGATATGTGTAACGGTGTACGTAATCGGCCAGATATTGAGGGGAAAGAATATCATTCGGGGCAAAATCCATTGGAACGCATTCATCATCGCTGGTTAATTCGTTATCTTCAATACTGTCGCTTTTCCGGTCCCAGGAAAAGAAACTCGATGAAGAATAAGTAAGACGCTTGTTGTCTTCATCCCATTTGAACCAGCGTCCCGTCGTTTCCTCATAATTAAGGTGTATCACCCTTTGGGAAACGTCAACTCTCGCCAGGCGGGCCACTTCCTGATCCTTTAAGTAGTCTTCAAACCGTTCAACAGAGGGGGCCGCACCGGTAAAGGAAGTTTTGGCCGACAACTTCATTTGCCGGGCCGTTTCATAAGTTATTAAAGGTTCGTCTGTCAGGCTGCGGGATAAATCAATGTCCGGAACATCATCCACAATATCACGGATCAGTCTTAAAGTGGCCGTTTTCGTATCGGAAGAAACATTATAAACCAGTCCGAAACGCACATAAAGGGCGTTTAAAAAGTCCTCTACCGTACAATCCGGCATTAAATCGGCGTAAGAAAGCTTTCCTTTAACACAACAGTCGGCCGCATTATTCAGGATTACCAGGTTATAAAGTTGTTTATCCGTCTTAAAAGGATTTTCGGTTATGGTATATCCAAATTCCGAAAAAACAAGTTCCAGTACACGCCATACATATAAAAAGGCCGTTACGCCGTAGCCTTCCGGAAGTGTTACTGCAGTCGGAGTTCCATTTACTAAGAAAGTCTCCGTTCTTGCCTGATAACGCAACTTATAGACTTTACTTCCCTCTGATACAGGCGTGATATAATTCAGGTATTTGGGGTAAGACTGGTTATCTTTTGAATCGTTACCGGTCATAATCTGGAAGACGGCATAATCAGTCTGATAACCTCCTAATACTTGTTGCAAATGCGCACAAAGGGAATTTACGCTGCTATATTCCTTCACCGGTAATGTAATGGCATTTAATTTCTTTGCTTTCCAGGCGCTGTAGGCCTCCGAATTGTCAAAGCCGATGTTAAGGGTAATACCTTCTTTTTTACCGGCGGAAACGATATTTATCTTTCCGGTACGTTTATATACTCCGTCCAGTACCGTACATGCCTGATCTTCATTCATCGGCTTTACGCCCATGTCGAGACGGTGGGCAAAACCGGTTATTTTAGCATTGTTACCGGTACATGGAACCGTGACCGGTACGGTCTGCGATCCCCGGTCGTTCATGACGGGGGATTTCTCGTCGATCTGTACGGTAAAGTCACCCCCTAAATCCAGATAACCTTTGTTCGTCTTAATCTTTAGCATAATGATTACTTATTTTCCGCGTGTAAAGGTGTCGCGGGCGTTATCTATGGTTTCTTTGGCCTTCTCCAAATCCTGGTAAACGATATAGGCCTTTATCAATTTGATAGCCTCACAGGAGGCGCGAAGCTCCTTTGCTGCTTCCAGGAACTCCCGGTAGGAAGAATCACCTGCAGGGGAAGTGACGTAACCGCCTTCATAATATTCACCCGGATTCTGTGGTAACGGGTTGGCATTGGTACGCTGCCGCCTGATCGCTTCGATAGTACTAACGGCGTCGATCACTTTAGGATTATTCATTTCCGGTTGTGGTACCACATATTCCCCCTTATGAACTACGCCGGCCACTTCATAACGGCCACCGGGACCGGTGTAACCGCCTTCATAATACCCGCTTCCGGAAGAACCGGAAACAACACGTTCAGCCGTGGCGGTCTTGCTGCCGGTGGTATTACTTACAGACATGTTTTTAATCTTGTCCCGTTCAGCTTTGGCCGCTGCAAGCTGGGCGGCACCGGTAGCCGCAAGCATTGCCGCAGCAATGGCTCCGGCAATCGGTCCGAGATCGGCGGTCGCCTTCATAATCGAAACGGCTGTATCGGCTATGATCTGGGAACACTTGATAGCAAAGTTTACATCCGCATACTTCTTTTGAATTTCCAGTTTCTTATTTTCCTTCTCTTCTTCCAGGGCGGCGGTATCTTCCCCGTTGTTTTCGGCTTCCTGTATGAGAACATCGTATTTTGCTTCCACCTGGTCGATTTCGGCCTGCTGCATGGCTTCCACCACGGAAGAAGCAAGACCGGAATAAAAGTCAAAGTATTTTTTAGCATGTTGTATTCCCAGTTCCAGCCTTTTTTTCTGATATGTCTTTTCGTCAATCAGCCCCTGGTCGTGCATATTTTCCAACATTGCCAGTTCGTGGTCGTACTCCTGGCTCCAGGATGTCCCGATTTCCGCCTGTATCTGGTAAAGATCATTCTGGTACTGGAAATCCAGCTGTTTTATCGCCTGTTGTTTCGCCTTCTCCAGCTCCACAGTAGAAAGGCCGGCGGCCTTTGCTATGGCAATGGCGGCGTCGTATTTGGCTTTTACTGCCTTTACCTCCTTATCGTACCGTTCTTTCATCCCTTCGGTCCCGGATTTGTCGGATGTCAGCAACTCCACCATTTGCGCGATAGCCATCCGGTCACGCAATAACTTCATTTCAGACTCACGCACGGCGTCGGCCGCTTCCGTCGCTGTTTCTATACGTTTCTGTTTGCCAGTAATTTCCAAAGTGGCAATATCATTCTGGTAAGTACGGTTTATCTCCAGAAGTTCTGCGGCGTGCTCCGCTTCAACTTCCAGCATATAGGCGTCGGCGGCTTCCTGCGTGATACTCCGGTTTAATACCGCTTTTTCCATGGTGTCCTTCTGGACGTTGTAATAGGCGGTTTCGATCTTTAACCGTTCGCCCCGTTTCTCCTGTACCAGTTTTATACGGGCGTCCTCCTGCTTGCCGGTTTCCGTAAAAATGGCCGTCTGTGCTTCCGTTTCGATCCTGTGGATTTCATCGAGTAATTTCTTTTTATTAGCCGGTGTTTTTGCCTCCAGCTTTTGGAGGGCATCGAGACGTTCCCGGTAATAGCGAAGGTTTTCCGCCGTCCCTTCGAGAATATACTGGGCTTCCGTCTTATTTTCCTTCTCCCGGTTCTCTTTGATTAGAAGCATACGTTTTTCGTGCTCGATCTCCAGAGGTTTTAATGTGGCGGCCGTTTCCGTATTTTTATACTCCCCGGCTTCCACTTTCTTTTTGACTTTCCCCAGCTCGTTTAAATGTTTTATCTGCTCATCAATACGTTCTATCTCCCTGTTTTTCTTGGCAAGATTTTCTTTAGTATCCTCCTTCCATGTTTCCTGAACCTCTTTCCTTTTTTTCTCCAGCTTCTTTATAAGGGAGGTTTCTTCCTCTACTGCATTACCGGTCGCCTTAGTGCCTTCCGTCGTGATCTTAACTGATTCCCGCTGCCATTCCTCCAGTTTCTTAATATATGGTTCCAGTCTTTTATTTACCTTTGCCAAATCTTCCTCAACTTCCGCTTTGTCAATGGTAAGCCGTGAAACCTTCGTTATTTTTGCCGTACTCAACCGGGGATTTTTATTTATTCTTTTATTCAGATCGGCGATTTCTTCCTCCAGCTCGTCCCTTTCGAACTCCAGCTTAGCTTTTTCATCATACAAAGGCTGCATAAGAGATTTTAGCGAGTTCATCTTCATTTCGTTTTCTCTCGCCTTTAAATATCGCTTAATGGCCTCCGTGTTTTCATCATATAACCCGCCTTCGTCCTTGATTGAAGCGTGGTACTCCGGAACGATCTCCTGCAACTTCTTTATATATTCCCGTCTCTCATCCACACTTAAATTCGTGTCATGTATCGCTTTTGTGAGACTTTTTATCTGGTCCTTTTCCTGTTGTAAGGTTGCGGAAACTTCCGATTCTATTTTATTAAAATTAGCCTGTGCGTCCCTTGCTTCTTTCAGTTTTTTAGTAAACTGGTAAATAGCCATGCCGGCAGAGAGTATCAAGGCGGTAACGGCTGCATAAGGATTCTTCAAAAGTTCGATCCTCATTAACCGGAGGGCGGCGGTACATCTGGTAGTATTCTTGTGTAATAGTGCCTGGGCTGCCGCATAAGTCAGAGTAGCCGCCCGGCTGATATAAAGCTGTACGGCGTGCGCTTTCTCTGCAACGACCGAAGCAAGGGTCGCCGTTTTAAAACGGGCGTGCCACATGGTAGTGATTTTCAGTCCTCCATAGTAAGAAACCAGATAAGCGGTAACGGTATAAGTGACAACACCCCATTTATTAAACATGTCAATCATACCCCCTACACCTTCCACCATAAGCGTAACAAGGTCTATTAAATCCCGGAGAATACCCTTTGATTCATAGAAACGTAAAACTACCCCTTCGATAGTTGAACTTAGCCGGTTTAATGCACCTTGAACGTTATCACCCATTTCTTCGGACATGGCGTTAAATCCCTCTTCGGCTCCGGTTACTGCATCACGGAGATTTAAAACGGTATCAGTACCATTTAAAAAGGTATTAAATGCGGCAACCGAACGTTTATCCGTTAAATCCAGTGCCTTATTAAGGTCTATTCCTTCACTGTTTAATTTTTTAAGTCCTTTTACCAGGTCTTCCAGATTATCCACCGGACCACCGAGAGCAAGTGCGAGTTTGCCGCTACTGTCAGCCAGGTTAAGCAAAATATTACGTGTTGCCGTCGCTGCCGATGAAGCGTCAAAACCGCTGTTTGCCAAAGCACCCAAAAGGGCGGTAGTTTCTTCAATCGTGAACCCGAAAGAATTTGCAACCGGCCCAACAATAGACATTGCCGTATTTAAGTACTCGAAACTTAAAGCGGATGCGTTACATCCCATAGTCATAGTAGAAACAGCCCGTTCCGTATCTTCTGCATCAAGATTGAAAATACGCAATGTTGCACCGGCAAGCGTAGCAGCCGAGGCAAGATCCGCGTCCACCGCCTTAGCGAATTTCAACACGGAAGGCGTCATCGCTTTAATATCCTCTTTGAAAAATCCCAGCTTGGCAAGCTCTATCTGAAGTGCCGTTACCTGTGCGGCCGTATAAGAAGTAGTAGCACCCAGCCGGCGCGCTTCATCCGTTAAATCCTTGATACTTTTTTTCGTAGTTCCCAGGATAGCGGCCAACGTACTGTTTTTCTTCTCGAACTCTATAATAGTACTGATCGCATCCCTTAGCCCGCCGACAATCTGCCCGGTTATCATTGCGCCGATAGTGACAAACACACCGGCCAGAACCGTTTTTATCTTGTTCAAGGAAAGAAGGGAACCGCCGAAACCTTCCGCCTTCTTCGTTGCCTGTCCGTATGCTTTTTCAACTTCTTTCAGTTCCTTCTCCAGGGCGGCATATTTTTCCGGCTGCAAGGATTTCACCGTATCGCGAAGCTCTTTCCGCAAGGCGTTTGCCTTCCTTGCCAGCTGGTTGGCACTCATGGTGGTTTTATCCAGCCGTTTCTCACATTCGGCAATCTTCTTGTTATTCTCGCCGATCGTCTTATTATTTTCTTTCAGTTGCTCATCAAGCCTTTTCCATTGTTTACCGCCAGCTTTCCCGGTGGCGATTAAATCGGTCATAGCCTTTTTTATCTCCTTATTGCTATCCCGGAGCTCCTTGTTCTTTTCTGAAAGATTATGTATTTCCTTCTGCGCATCGGAGGCGTTCAGGGTTAACACCCATTCGATATAGTCAGGTTTTAATTTTGCCATAAGAGTAAATTTTATAAGGCAAAATTATCCTGGTGTAAAGTGGCGGAAAAGGACACAAAAAAAGCCCGTAGAACCATTCTACAGGCTTATTATACTAAGAAGAAAGTATTTTATCTCTTAAAGGTAAAATCCGAAGGATCAAAACATTCTTTATCCTTAATTGTTGCCCGATCTATCATCCAGCAAATGTACCAGGTTAGAGGAACCGATATAAGAGGCGTCACGATAAAGGAAAGAAAGGCAAAAGCAAGCCACCCGGATAAAGTAGCCGGTTTATGCTTACATCCTACGAAAAAAAATATTACCAGGAAAAAGCCGATCAAAAATAAAATATCTTCGTATGTCATACAATCATCGTTAGTTCTTTACCGATATCTTTAATAGTATTTACTATTAGGGCCTCCCGTTCTTGTGAGGGCTTTTTTATTCCACTTATATATTGAGACATAAGGCTTTGACTTATTCCCATACGTCGAGCCACCGCAGAAGCATTTAGTTCCGGGTGAGAAATAAAAATCCGATATAAGAAAGTTTCTTCCTTCTTATCTTGAATAGCTAAACAATCATTCATAGGGTCTAAAAATATGCAGCTATACCAATTTCATATAAAAACTCCGGTGCAAGGTCGGCACCATTGGCCCATTCAATAGTAGCACGGGTTAAACCATATTGAACAAATTTTTCCTTATCCAATAACTCCCCGAAAACCTCACCTGTAAGATAAGGTTCCAAATTTACGATCTTTTTACTCCCGTCGCTGAAAGTAACAAGAAGCTCGTAATTCCTAATATAATCCACATCTATAACCCGTAACATAAGCGTTTATTTTAATGGTTCAATTTTATTTATTTTTTCCCCTTTTTGGGCCTTTTCCCAAAGAGAAAGTATTTCTGCCTCGTGCAAGTTAATCCACTCATTTACTTTTGCAATAACTTTAGCTGGAGCCTGACCGTCTACAATCCGATCCAATACGCTAATAGAACATTCATAATCACCATAAGTAAAATGAATATGTGGCGGATTATGATCTTTCCAATAGAGGAATATAATAATACCGAAGAATCTACAAATTTCAGGCATAAACTTTGTTTTATTGGTTACTGAAACAAAGATAGGTAATAAAATCATTACCTACAAATATTTAGGTATTAATTTTATTACCTATTTTAGCGAACTGGCAAACATTTCTTTTATCCTTTCCCTTACATAATCCTGATATTCATATTTAATCTTCCCGAGTGTGTCATGATACAGAATCCCGTATATCTGTCGGTTATAAATCTGGTAATTACCGTGTTTCTTCATATCCAGGAAGCGGGTATATAATGGAAGGTTAGAATGTGCAATTACCCCCTCGCCGTCCGGAACGACCGAATAATTCGGGTTCTGTAGTGCGGCCATTAATGCACCGGATCGCCCTTGGATGATCTCCCCGGTTCCCTGTACTTTCTTACGTTCACGGCCTTTCTGGTAAATCCGTTTGGTAGCGATATCCAATTGGGCTTGAAATATGTCCTGTATTCCACGCCCGATCCGGTCGGTAAAGAAATCCGTTTTAAAATTCTCGGCCATTCAGTTATTCATTTTTTGAGAATCCGGAAATAATGTGCCTTTCCCCGGATTCATCCTTAACAGTTTCATTTTTCTTGTTTGAGGTATATTTATATTTCCAATAGGTACATAGCACATCATTTACACCTATTGTAATAATACCTATTATGACAGTTAACCAGAACCACGCAAAAGCATCCATTAGAATCTTGTTTTAAATGAGAAAGCCAGGCTCCACCCTGCAAACGTCCTGTAAAAGCCGGATTCCGGAAGAGTGGAAAGGCTGGTTAAATCCAGTTCCTTAGTGACAGGGCAACCGGTGGCGGAATCTTCTATCAGCATTTGTTTGATACGCTCCATAACCGGCTGCACCTCTTCGATAGTCTCATAAGCCCCTTTACGTTGGGGATCGTACTTGCTCATAAGGAAAATAACGCATAAATTATTTTCCCTCACATTATCAGCCGAAAGGCTGGCACCCGCTCCCGACGGGATCAGAATAAAGAGCACCGGACATTCTTCTTTTGATAGCCCCTGTATCGTCTTACTCATTTCCTCGTCAATGGTAACGGGTAGCACCTTCTTTATTTCAGGAATACGTTTTTGCACGCCTTCCCAGTATTCACGGTAAACCTTTATATCTATCATATCGTCAATCCCTGATAACGTTTCGCCTCCCATTCACGGCGGGTAACAAGCCCCGGAAGAATCTTACCGCCCCCGTATATCCACTTTTTAAACTCTGCCGGTATGGATGAATCATACGCATCCGCTCTGATCTTCTTATAAAGCGTTGATTTCTTGAATTTTCCGATACCTACATTAAAGCAAAAGCTTACTACCGCGTCAAACTGGTACTGTCCCAAATGAAGGGGAAGCGCGTTTACCTGGTTTTCTACCGCCCTGATATCCGATTCAAAGAAAGCGTCGGCCTGGGCCTCGGTGATAACATCACCCGGTTTTACGCCGATCGTGTGACCGTAACCGATCGTACATACTCCCGCGGCACATACATACGCTTTCAGGCGTAACCCCTCGAATTTCTTGATCTTGTTTTTTGTTCCTGTTGTCGTTCTCATTTCTTGTTACGTTTTTGGTGTAAATACTCAAACTTACATTTATACAGATAAAGCAATACATCCCAAAAGGGTGTATCGTCCACCTCCTTCTTATTTCCGAACACGCCGGAAGCCGCCACCTCAAAGACTATCCCGGTCCAGCCGGTTTTATCGTCCGCCTTCCGGTCCTCGGATGCCAGCTTCTGGAACAATATCCGAAAGTCGATAGCTTCACCACCGATATAAACCGGTCCGGAAAGAACCATTTCCCAAACGGCGGAAAAGAAGTTTACCGCATGAATGGCAAGCAAGGAAGGAACGGCCGGCGTCTTCTCCGGGTCCTTGTACCGGTAAAGCTTTAACGTGATATCCTGGAAGATTTCATTTATAGCCGGATCGTCTTTTTCTGCTGCCGCCTGCTTGCTTTGCTGCAACAAATCCAGGCAATCACAAAAGTTACCGAAAGTAAGACCGTTCAGCATGTCACCGACACCATGCCAGCCCCCGAAATCCTGCATTAGGTTACGACCGGTTTTCAGAATAGGCGTAACGATCCGCTCGCCCTCCTTACCGGTTGTATAAGAGAAAAAGCCGTCCAGCTTTTCCAGTTGACCGTCCAGCTCTCGGATGATCTCACGCCGGTACATGGTGTAATCCGCTTTCATGCCCAGAAGGAAAGAAAGCCATTTTACGCGGAACTGTCCGGGGCTGATCGTACCGCGGTTCATCAGTACCGACAATATAAGAAACTGCCGGTACTGCTCACTACTGACTTCATCCAGGCAGGAAGGGACCTCCACCGTCTTATTATTATATGTAAACTTCTCCATGTCCGGACATTAAAAGGTTATTCCTTTGGATTGTACGGTAACACCCGGTATATAGTAATCCACCGTTTCCGACTGTGCGTCCAGCTCACGGATGATATCCTGCAATACATCCAGGTAAGCCGCCGCGTCCTGCTCCAGGCTGTTAGCAACCGACTGCCGGGCCTCTTTTTCCGCCCGCAGTTTATCCCGTACGGTTGTGCTCTGCTGCACCTGTACGATTCCACTGGGCAGAACTTCCACCGGTAAACGTTCAACGGCCTTTTTTATGGTAAGAAGTGCAAGCGGGCGGCGTACATATTCCAGCAATTTCTCCGTTAAAACGGTATCGCCTTCAATCAGTTTATTATAACGGTTCCGGGTGATAACAGGTATTATCTGCCCGTCCTGAACTTCCCGGATCATAGGAATAAGCACCAGGAAAAGCCGGTGACTTCCGATATTGTAATATTCATCGAACGTTTCCTTATTCTGAATAAGAAGCCGGTTTATAGCCTTTTTCTTAATGCCGTTCATCCAGAAATCAAATTTTTCGCGGTCCATTAACTCCACCAACGCGTCTACGGCTTCATAAGCCAGGTTCCGGATATTCTCTTCATCCTTGAACTCCTGTAAGGCGGTCATGCCCGTTTCATTCTCTCCCAAATGTTTACCACGTCCGGCCGTTCCGTGTTGTGCGTCCAAAGTGGGAATGACCTTTAACCAGGTAAACATCGCTACCGCCTGCTGCATCAGCCGCAAAGTTTCCGCCATGCCGTCCGGTTCCGTAACGTCCGCATGATCTTCACGGTAATACTTATCTACCGCGTCTATGGGTTCCGTTCCGATGATAGCCTGTAAATCCCGAATACCCAGCGGTAAGATAGGTTCCCACTTGGTAAAATCAAGATCATTATCGATCAATCCCAGGACACGGACTATTTCACCGGCCCCGTCACCGCCTTTATTAAATAACTTCGTCATTTGCTCGGTCTCTTTTTAATGTATATGGTTTCCAATTATCAAAATCCTTTGTGAAATTGTTTATTTCATCGTAGAACTCCTTATAAAAGCGGGCCAGCCCGGTATCTATCGTTATACAGGTTTGCTCCGTGCGCGGATTGGTGTTTATATTGGCCGAGCTTTCTATTACAAAATCAAAAGCGTTACCAAAACCGGCCATTACTTTAGCATGGTTACGGAAAATACAGACACGTGATCCGAAACGTTCCGCCACCTTCTTTAGGTATAAATAAACATCCGCGTAGGAACCTTGAAAGATTTCACCTACATAAAAATCCGCGCGCCCTATGTCTTTTCTCTCCAGCCATTTCTCCACCTCCTTGACATCGGTAATTGCCATGCACCAGGTAGAAATCAGAACATATTCCAACGGTTGTTGCTTCACGATCACACGAAGATAAGTAAGGCTGTCAACGTCCCCATGACTGATACAGTGATAAGACGCCCCTTTCTCAAAATGCCAGGGCAAACACTCTTCCAGGTGCAGCTCCGATTTTACTCGCCGGTCAAAATGGACGTTTTTCGTCCGGCGTGCCTTTATATGCTTGTCCGGGCTATCATTGGCCCGGTTCTCTTCCGGTTGCCGGTCGCTTACCGGTTCTTCCGGCACATCTTCCGGTTTCGGTGTGAAAAACAGACTACGCATTTTCTTTCATACGGTTAGAGGGTGAAACGTTCTGTTCCGCTTCCACTATGGTACGATAAAGCCCTACTTTCGTTGCGGTACCCGGAAAGTTGGCATTAATATACTGCTGTAACGGTTTACAAAGGATCATGTCCGGAATAGCCGTTTCGGAAGCGTTATACACTTTCAGGCTGTATAATTTTTCCGATCCGGAAGAAAGCTTGTTTTCTATAATCAGGTTTGAAAGTACCGGATCAAGACCGAAGCCGGAAGTGGCGGCAGCGTCCGCCTTATTGGATATCTTAATCTGGGCGTCCACATAATCCTTTATCTTCTTATCCAGCGGTTCCACCGTCCAGCCCTCAAAGTTATTCGCTTCCGGATTCCAGAATTTGGTCGTGTGCATGTATTTCCCGGCGTTCTGCCTTCCGGTAATATTGGAGGCGAATTTCTCCATAGCTTCGTCCTTGAAATCTTCCAGCATCTGGGCCGTGTATTTCTCGCCCGTACGCTCGCAAACCTGTTTTATACGTGCTTCCGCGCGGTCCCAGTAAGACTGCGGCGATTCGATATGCAGGGAAATGGCCGAAGCGTTTTCATTATAGGCGATCAGGATAGCGGCCAGACCGCCGGCAAGCTCCAGCCAGTCAAGCGCACCCAGAAAACGCGGTGTACTCATGAAGTCCTTGCAAAAGGAATAGATATTATAGTATTTCACGGAAACCGGATATTTGAACGGGTGGGCCGGATCAAAGACCGGGTAACGGTAAGTATAAGCCGGATCAGGATAAGGAAAGTCGCCCACAAGTACTTCCTGCGGTTCATCCTCGCCGTCGGGAGGATATACCAGGCGGGCCTTCTGATAGGGAATATGTTCCAGCCGTACCAAACGCCCGGGATTGCCCACACGCGGCGCACGGTTCCGGACAAACTTTATAAAAAAGCCCTGCATGTGTGTTAAGTCTACGAGTGAGCGATGAAGAACCGTTGTGTAATCCCACGACTCCAGGTCGGCGGTTATTTCCGGATCGAGTTTCCAACGCCGGTAAAAACGGTTATTGTCTTCGTCGATTGCATCCTCATACAGCCGCGGGCCTTCTCCCCACTGCAAACCGGCTATTTTACCCATAATGCCTTCACCGGCGTAGAATTTATCCAGTAAACGCATGACCTCGCCCGGCATGTCGTTATTGTCACCCATGGGAACGATAAAGGTACCGTTTACGCTGATCTTCCGCGAAAAGAAAGCCCCCCGCCGGTTTAACTGGATGCTGGAAGGTTCCCAACCTTTACCGCGGCCACCGATAGAAAAGGAGATCAAACCCTTGTCGGTGCCGGTATCTATAATTCCAAAGTTGCCACTTCGTCTTATTTCCATAATCTTAAATCGTTATTCTTTTCCCGTTGAACTCCATTACCAGACATTCCCAGCAATTCAGCGGCCGGCCTGTTGTGGTGTCCGTCAGGAATAGTTTATAGCTTGAATTTTCGATGCTTTCATCCGTCGCCTTTTTCCTCAAACGGGCGGCCGTGAGTATCACCATGTCGCCGCCGTCCCGTGTCTGCCGGTTCCATTTCCGGAACTTGATAGAAAAGGTTCCCCCGGAAATGGTAATCCGCTTCATCTGTTCTACCGCTACATAAAGGTTTATTTTTTCCATAGTCGGCGGATAAAACTTTTAATCCTGCCCCAGTTATCATGGACCAGGCAAAAGGATAGAAAGAAAAACATGAATTTTAGGAACGTCCATAAGCTACACCCGTTTGTAACATTTTCTTTTTCCTGGCTTTGTTGCTTAACGTCGGATTTACGGGTAACGACTGTTTCCGCTTGACTGGTAGTTTCCTTATGATCCTGGAAGGAACTGCTTTGATTCTTTCCAGTTCTTTTTTCAGTTTTTCGGTTGCTGAAATCAATTTCTTTAATTCTTCCGAGGCTGTCGTAGTTGATACGGATATGCGTACTATCTTCCCGGTAAACGTCAAGTACGTGCTCCTCATGGCTCGAATCTCTCCGCGCAAGTTCAATAACTCCGTCAGTAGTTGTTTGTTTTTCTTCTCCAGTTGCTTCTGTAACCGTTTTTCGTGTAACAGAGCGAGGAGAACGACAACCGTAAAAACAAGCTGCAAAACAAATAAAAATAAGTAGGTGTACGATTCCATGTCTCATGTTTATTAAGTCGTTAATTATTATTAGTATCAAAAGTGATAGATTTACGGTTCGGGCAATTCTTCACGCCGCAAAGAAACGGCTTCATAGTGTCCATTACACGGGCGTTCTGCTTGATAGCCTTTTCCATTTCGTTACATTTCTGCAGGACTTCCTTGTACTTGTTATCCACTTCGTCAAACCGTTTTTTCTGTTCCTGGTATGCGTTCTTTAGCTCCTTACGGTCATTCTTCATATCTTCTATTAGTTCCTGGTAAACCTCTTGTACTGACTTCATGGCATCAGCTTCCGCTTGTTTACGGGTATATCGGAGAGTAAATAACCAGGTCAGGCCACCCGTGCAAAGAGCCGTAATAATCGCTGTAATTATCGTTTCCGTCATATTGATAGAGTTGAAAATTCTACATTATGGTCCGGACGATACATACATGCGTCAAATAACCCGCCACAATCCCGGCCAGGTCCGCCAGAATATCCTTCCAGTCCCATTTATTACCGGGTGACATTTTATCCCCGTATTCCTTACCCAATGAAGCACCCAGGGCGAAGGGAACACCATAATTACCCAACAGGGCACATATAGCGTAATTAATTCCGAAATGCTTCCATTTGTCAGTTCCTATTTTCATAATTTGAATCATTGGTTATACTGCAAAGGTGGGAAGAACGGAAACCGACGAAAAGGACATAAAAAAGAGTGCCGGGAACCACCCCGGCACAAACAAACCCTAACCTGGGACTTAAACCCAATGGCTGCCTTTTCAGCCGGTATGCTAAATTGTTAATATTAAGGATTAGACAACTTTTCGATGTCTTTTTTCATCATACGTAATAATTGAATCCTCCTTAACACCTCATTTGTTGGTGTACTTTCATCTCCTTTCTCTATTAGGAAATCGATTAGGTCCTCAATAACTTCGATGTAACAAGCGGAAACCGGTTCCGTCTTAGTTTGCCACTGTGTCAAAATCTCGGCACTTTCATCTGTTATATGTGCGCCGTTTACTTCTATATCTTTCATAATAATTCTTTCTTTAAATGTTTTTAATCGGTGTAGTCTCTAAGGTAGTGAAATCAATTATTCCGGCCTGCCGGTATATCCCGAGGGCGACTTTCCTAAACCGTTCGTAATTACGTCTATCAATGGGCGATAACTGCCACCTCTTCATGTCTTTCATCAAATCCGGTATATTATTAGCACTATTATACAAACAGTTGTTTTTACCGTACTCGTGATGAAGTGATACAGACTGAAAATCACCGGAGAAAACAACCAACCGTAAACGTTCAAGTTCGAGGAAAGCAAACTCATCGTTTACCTTCTCCACTTTGTATGCTCTTAATTCAATGGAAGGCGCGCCGTATTCACGTCTAACGAAAAATAGGATATCAGGATTATTTGTATTCATCTGGCACCTCCTTTTAAGTCTTCTGATTTGATATGTGAAATACTTGTTATACTTTCCAGTACCCCGTCGCATATACTTTTAACTCTTAATCCGCGGGAACCGTCTTTCTTGGGTAAATTCAGGTGATAATACGGGCGGTTCCTCCAGAATGTAATCCGGAAAATCCAGCCGCGAACTTTAAAAGTAGCATTGCTTATTTTATAATCAATCTGTATCAGATCACCCGGTTTAAATTTACTTTCTTGTAGAAACATTTCCTGTATTTCTTCCTGTTCCTTCTTTATTTCCTCAATCCTTTTATCATTGTTTTGTAATTGAGTAAGTAACACTTGCTGATATTCAGTATATATCATTCAGCACCTCCTTTCTTTTTTATCTGGGGACGCTCTGAAAACCTATATATTCTTTTAACCCGGTAAATAAAAAAATAGGCTACAGGCTTGTCACAGCCGTTATTATGTGTTTTAGTGTCCTGATCTATGTGAATAAATCCGATGCCGGAAGATATTTTCAACGGCATTGTTTTAGGGTATTTCTCGTTCAGCTCCTTTACCTTTGCTTCCAGTTCAGTTTTAAAAGCATCGAAGGAAATTTTATCAGGGCAAAGCGTATTACCAAACTGGTTTGCAAACTCTGCCATTTCAGCACATTTTCGATTCTGTGGCTTATATTCGTTAAGCTCTATAAAATAAGATGTCATTTTCGGCCTCCTTTCCTCGCTTTCTTGGCACGACACACACATATAACTGCACCAATGACAGCTGGTGGATAGATAAAAGTAAGACAGAAACAAGCGATAGCAGATAAGTAATAAGCCCCAGAAATTGAACAAACAGTACATTCCTGTTTCGGTTCCTGGAAATAACGATGTTGGATCGTGTTTACGTCCGTGCTACCAGTACGGAACGAAGGCACGTAGCTTGTGCCGGATTGAAATTCTTTTTTCATAATAATGAGTGATTTTGACTTAAAATGAGAAAGGCGGTCACCATTTCCCCTAATTCGTCAAAATCACTCACTGCTAACCGTCCGAAGAGTCGGGTAATAGTAATAGGGAAAGGCACCGCCTTATATTAAACAAGCATTTGTCGGGCATAAAAAAAGGCCCGTTGTTTATTCGAGTCAATAACCGAGACTCATCGGTTCACATTAACATGTGAGTAATTTTGACAGGGGCAAATGTCGGTATTAAAATCTGAACAAAAAAAAAAAAAAAACGTTAATAAAAGTTTATAAGAAAAAGAAAATTTGTCGACTCTATAATTCGTTACTTCGTAACAAAAACGCCCGCCAGAATTGGCGAGCGTTAATCTATTCTTATGGTTCATATCTCTTTTGAGTTTCACCCTCTTCATCACTTTCCTTTTTCATATTTCGCATAAATAAAGGAACTTTCTTTTCAACCTCTTCATTTTTATTCTCTTTATCTTCCATGGCCGCTTTCTCCATGTCTTCAAAATCTTTTTGTGTTATAATTCCTTCTCGTATTTCATCATCAGAAACTATATCTTTACTTAATAACCAATGATATACATTTTGATTCGTGCTCTCATTTGTAACAACATACGCCTGCTCAAATTTCCACCGAAATTTTGCTAAATAATTCATGGCGTCTACCATAGAATTAAATTCAATTTTCTTCCCGGATTCATCTACCATAAACGTTTTGTATTTTCCGAAATAAGATGTTTTTTGCCCGAAGTCTATTTGTATTTTGACTTTAGAACTTAAGACTTTCCCTGTACCAACAATTTCACAAAACGTTTTTCGAGTTTCTTGTGCTGTAGCTGCTACTACTAAAATAGCCAACACGGTAATTAATAATAATTTCTTCATATCAGTAACTTAAAATTAGTGTATACTTTCGTCTGTACCACCCGTAAGTTCTGACGGTTATATGCAGTGTAATTTTGACGGCTGCAAAAATACTTAATATGTACAATTATAAAGAATATTATCCCCAAAAATGAAAGGCAACCGCCCCAAAATACACGGTAATTCATGAAAAACGCCCCAAAAAATGAAGCAAAAACGCATAAAAAACACGCTTTTTCGCGTAAAATTTTGGTCTAAATGCAGATAAACGACTGAAAAACAATCAAAAACCGGAGAAAATTTCAAAAACTAAAAAAATAGCACCTTCCGAAGACCGAGCCGCTCAGAAGTCGGAAAGCAGTTGCCCTCCCCCTAAAAGGTGAAATATGACCTCTCCCGGAGGGGTACCCGTAACCTGGTAACACAAAAAACGCCGGAAAACCGATTTTCCAGCGTTACAAGGCAATTACCTTTTATGCCTGTTCTCTATCCATTGATCCACAAACGAGTCGGCCTGCAGTGTCCGCTTGCCTCGTACCAAAGCTATCCAGCCGGGGCGCATCAGTAAGTATTTGAAAGCGTCGGAGAAATTGGTGGATAACATCGGTAGTTTTTTCGGTGCCAGCTTTTCGGACTTCTTCACCTTGAACACTACCTTAGAATTACCCCGGTATTTGATTTCAGCCTTTGCCTTTTCTACGGAACTAACCATTTCTTTACAGTTCATCGCATCAACCAGCAAGATAGGCAGGTTCTTGTTGGTACCGCCCATAATCTCCTGCATAAAGTCGTATTCCGTATCCTGCCGGATAACTGCCTGTTTGCGGCTCTTTAGGTTTACGATCCAGCCGGTACGGTTTCCGCTACCGTCTTTTTCTATGGCGTCTTTGATCTTACCCGCGTAATCCTCCTTCTGTTTCTCAAAGTTATTACCTGCACGGTCATAGTACAAATCCAGTTCTTTATATTCGTGGTTCTGGAAGAAAGTGAGGAACTGGTCGGCGATCTCCCGGAACCAGCCCGGCGGTATCTCAAAAAAGTTCTTATGTACCCGGTAATAAGCACCGTCCGGCTGACCGATCACCAAAGAAAGCATATTACCGAAGTCCATACCACCTTCAATCGCTTTATCATGGTGCAGGTACCGGAGCTCCCGCGAGCTGTAAGCGGCTTCTCCGGACATGGTACCGTTATAATACTTATGTCCTTCACCAAACAACACATAGAAACGTAAATCCCTGCGAAGACCGGGACGCATACCCACCACCGACTTTTTAAATTCGTGAAGCTCCAGCGTACCATTATACAACCGCTTTAAATAATCAATCGTAAGTATCTCAACATTAGCGAATGAAGAAGCGTTAAGAAAGAACGTTTGTCCTTTTCTCAACTTCAACAAAGCCCGGTCGTAATATTCAATATCCCGTTTCAAACGTTTCAGTTTCAAAGGGGAAGGCTTATTTTTTCTTTCTTCTTTTAATAGAGAAATTACCAGGTCATTACGCATACTTGCCGCCTGTACTATTTTAATGATCCGTTCCGGGTCCATTTGCTTGACATACCGGAAAAACCAGTCGTACTCGTTTTCGTCGATATCCGGCATATCGGTAGTAATGGTTATCCCCAGGAATAAATGGGAATGTCCGTAAGTGATCGCATCACCGCGAAGAATAGGCATAGCGCGGTTTACTTTCATTTCCTTGTCGTACTTCGCTTCATCATAAAACAGATGTATTACAGACTTTCCGGCAAGCAGCGAAGGGTTATCCAGTGATCCCATGAAAATAACACATCCGTTCCAGAAGCTGTAAACATGCTTGTAATCATCCACGATAACCGAACATTTACGCCGCCAGGATTCAGGCGGGCGGGTATCTTTTACATAGTGTACCCCTTCGATCAGGCCCATAAGCTGCCAGCCCTTCTGTACGGCCGGCATTATATTATCTTCCAGGTTACTGTAGGTATTGGCAACAAAAGCGAACGCACCGCCGGGCATTTCTTCCACACAACGGGCGGAACGCCTGGCTTGTATAACGGTCGATTTGGCCGTACCGCGCCCGTCAACAGATACAAGGATAGTAGTATCGATCCAGTCCGTCAGAACCTGGATTATATGGCCGTATTTGATTTCCACATCATCGGCGTTACTCACCTTCGTTATCTTCCCCGAACTCTTTGATATCATACAACATACGTTTTTTCAGGTCAAAAGCTTTAATACGCGCGTCCTCTTTTATATTATCACGTACAATAACAGGAATTTCCGGGATCGCGTCGATAAACTCTTCCAGTTCCTTACGGTCGATTTCAGGAACACCCAGATCCTTACGGCTGGTAGTATAAATAACCGTGCTTTTCTGTGAAAGCAGTTCCTCCGGTATTTCGGCCTGTTGATCCTTATAACATCCGCGAAGTTCCGCCGCCAGTTTCAGCAGGTTCTTAGCCTCCTTCACATTTCCCATAAGAAAGACGGTATTCGCCCAGTTTTCGGCCTTTTCCGCATACAAGTTAGCGAAAGCCTGCGGGCGTACGTTATCCTGCGTATAAAAGAAATTGAGACTGTCAGCGTACACCTGGCGGGCCATCCAGTCCGAAAGGCCGTAAGGTTCCGACTTCAAAAGGCGGATGATGCCGGCCTTTGTCACCAGCTTACCATTTATACGCATACGGGCACGAAGGCCCCGTACCATTTCCATAAGGCTGTAATATTCCCTTTCATCGGGCGCGAGGGCTTCCAGCGTACCGGTAGAAAGAATCCTTTGAATCTGGTTGATATCCACCTTGTCAAAGTCTATTCGTGAGGGCTTAATTAAATTCGTCGTCATCCATTTGTTCGATTAAACGTTCAAAAGTATGTCTTTTCCGTACGGCCTCCAGCTGTTTTATAGCTTCCACGTTTCCGCCTTCCGCCGCTTCATGGAGTTTTATTTCAGGCGCGGCACGTGCTACCAGAATCCCTTCCCGGATCAGGAAGTTAACGGAAGTTCCTACCGTTTCCGCATCCCGGACAAAAAGCCCGGCATCCTCCAAAGAAAGCCCCAGGGAAACGGCTATGTCTTTCGGCGAATACCCTAAAGAAGACAAACGCCGTACATCCTCCTTTTGCTGCGCATCCAGGTAAATACTATCCACCACCGTTAAATCGTTCATACGCATCTTTTATTCGTTTCTGTGCCGTGAAATAATAAATTTCGTCCTGTTCCATTAATACAAAGTTCCGGTCGCTTTCAATGGCTGCCACGGCCGTAGTACCGGAACCGCCGAAAGTGTCCAGGATCAGATCGCCGGGCTTTGTACTGTCTTCAATCAGTTTACGGATCAACGCCACCGGTTTCTGTGTGGGATGAACCTTTTCACCTTCTACCAGTTTCGCACCGGAAGCAAAAGACCGGATATTATCTATTATGTTTGTGGCACCGATAGAAACACCCTTTCCGCAATGAAACAAAATAAGCTCATGTATAAAGGCGTAATGATTACCCGGGCCCGACTGTTTGTTCCAGACGATCATGTTTGACGCACCTAAATACAAGTCAAACAACGGATAATAAAAAGCATACCCGCGCCAGTCCGTAAAAAAGTACACACAAGCACCGGGTTTCTTCACCCGGTTAAACTCCAGGGACAAATCCCGGTAAAAGGGTTTACAGATAGACAAATCTTTAAAACTGCCTTTCTGCCCGTTGTGTGTCATTCCCAGGAAATAAGGCGGATCGGTTATTATACAATCTACGGAATTGTCCGGAACACGTTTCAACGCCTCCAGGCAATCCTCGTTATATATTTGGTTTGTAATCATTGGAAAGTTGTTTAAGCCGGCTTTCTTCTTTTTCTATCCGGAGGGTTAATGTCTTGAGCTGGTGCCCCAGCTCCGAGCGGTCGCAAGGGTGAGAGAAACGGCCCAGGTTCTTTGTGATCCGTTGCCGTTTCCCTGTCAGACTGGCAATAAGTTCAATTACTTTTTTTTTCGCGCCTCAATTTCTTCCTCTATGGCCTTCTGTGTAGTTTCCCACTTTTGGACCAATGCAAGGGCACTCGCTTTCTTCTTCTCATCATCCCCGGCCTGTTCCAGTTTCGCCTTATTCTTTGAAAGGTTGGCGCGGGCGTTATTCAGTGCCTTTTGTATGTCGATATCCGAAAGGTTCTCGACGCCCTTACGGACGGACAAACTTTTTACCTTCTCACATTTACCCAGAATCTTTCCGTTCTCCCGGTAATATTCCAGTTCATCCCACATCTCGCGGTTAGCGATGAAGTTTTCCACAACCGCCTGCGCTTCCTGTGCTGTAGAAAGTGAACTGACATCATCCGGCGTAGCTTCCAGGCGGGCGAAAGCTTCCTTATACTTCCCGTATGCGGTGAACATGTCGGAAACAAGTATTTTCAGAATGTCGGGACAATCCGGAGAATTCAGGAAGGTAAATTTCTCGCGGAAACGTATCATTTTGGTTACGGTTTCCGGGGCTGCTTTGTATCGTTTCTCCGCCTCTTCCAGTTCCTCTTCCAGCTCTTCCACACGGTCGGCATTTTCATCCATGGAAAGAACCTTATCCCGGAAATCGGACGAAACGAGTTCTTCCACACTGACGCCGAAAGATTCGGCAAGTTCCAGCAGCAAATCATCGCTGTATTTTACCGGCGTTTTGGATGTTTCCTCCCGGGCGGGTTCCATTTTTACCGCGGTCAGCTGTTTGGAGTTTCGCCGGATCGTCTTAAATTCACGTTCAGAAAGCCCGGCCAACTTCCGTAGTTCCTCTAAAAGAATGGCCTTCATCGTTTCCGTTTCTCCCTGCCGGCGGAATGACTTCTTTAACATACGGTTGATACCGTATTTCTCGTACAGTTCCACGCCCTGAATAAAGTTACGCGGACCGGCCAGATAGGTAATAATTTCCTGTTTCATACTATATAAAATTTGATGATACAAAGGAAAAAAGGGGCAATTACCCTAAAAAGGACAAAGGGTGGCCGGGCATGTGCTGCCGGTCACCCTTTGAATTACATGAAAGCCGTTTACTTACGCCTCATAACGGCTTTGTTCAATCCATTTCATAGCCTCCGAACCGTCGTTAAACGCCCGCAACGTCAGTTGGGAACCTTCGGAAGCGGTAAACGTCTTACCACCTTTCAGAAGGAAATTACCGCCCGCTTCCACCGTAGGCGCAACACCCGAACATCCCATAAGGGTAATTACCGAGCCGTGACTTCCACCGGTAACACCGGCTATCTTAGCCGCACCCGCGGAAAGCTGGTACTGCCCGTCCGTCTGGTAATCTATATCCGTGGCTCCGGCTTCCACCACGGCCACCGGTTCTTCCAGAGTGTCGGTACCCCGGTAAATGGCGATATCATCCCCTTTGCTGATCTGGGTGAAAGTAAGTTCGTTCGTATTCGATTCATTGGAACCGGTATAAGAAACGGATAACTTACACGGGTTACAGGGCGTTCCGATCAGATCGGCAGGCTTTCCGCTACAATAACGGAGCACAACGATACATTTCTTGGACAGCCAGTTTGTCTTAAACTCGCGAATTTCCTGTTCGTTACCGGGATGATTGAACTTAACGGAAGGCGTATAACCTTCGGCGTCCGTTTCCCCGTCACTGTTGGAACTGATTTCAGCGGTACCGGGTGTCAGGTAAATACCGATCGCGTAACGTCCCGCCTTCATTACGATATCATCCTCGATAACCACGCCGGCATCGTTTCTCTGCGGGAAGGAAAGAATATCGTCAACGTCGTAAATTACGAGCTGATCCTTGGGCTGAATACCGTTACCGGGATTGCCGGCCGGCCTTCTTACGCTTGCTTTTACGTATGTCATAACTTAATGATTTATAAGGTTATAAAATGGAAGGGATAAAGTATCCCTTCCGCCAAAAATTAGCCTCTTGCCACTTCGTAGAATTTACCGTCGGCGGCTTTCGCCAGCTTGATAAACTTGCCTTCGGAAAGCGTCATAGCTTCGGTTAAGACAAACTTTCCGTCGGCTGCAATGGTGGAAGCAAATTCAGAACCGCTTCCGTAGATCGTGTAAACGACACCGGCTTCCGCATCGGTAAAGTTAGTGATTGCCGTTTCCTTTATATTCTCACCGGTTACGAATACTTCACCGTCAAGCAAAGAAGGATCCGTTTCATCCGGCGCAAACTGCAACGCATCGGAAGAAGCGTTTTCGCGGCCGATCTCGATAAATTTACCGTCGGCACGTTTCATCAGTTTGATAACATCCCCCTTACCCGGCTGCCAGGTAGCGGAAATAAGGTCAAAATTTCCGCTTTTCTCAATCTTAACGCCTTTATCCACGCTTCCGCATTTCAGAGAAATAACCGTACCTACCGGTGCATCTTCAATATCGGTAATAGCAAATTCGGCTGTATTGGCTACGGTAACAATAGAGGTATGAAGCTTGGCCGACGGGTTCTTGTCCTTGTCAGCGTCCACAAAGTAAGACGCCGGGCGGTCATACTCATTACAGAAGATCATCTGGCGCGTATAGTCCATATCTTCTTTCTTGGTGTACTTGAAGCCCACGGCAATAGCCCAGATACTTTCACGCCAGTTACTCCATACTTTCAGGCTCCAGTCTTCCTGTTCCAGGTTGAAAGCCGTCATTTCGCCTGGTTTGTCCTCGTAGGTTTTAATGTTGCCTTCAAATGTCCAGAAGATACGGTGGTGGTTGTCAGCATTGGGAACCGGGATAATCTTCACCGCCGGATATTCCTTTACATACATGATATTAGCCTTGTAATCCTGGTTCTGTCCGTAATGCAGTTCATTGTATTTATGATACAATACAATAAAGTGCGAAGGCATATAAAGTGCCAGGTTACCGCTGTCACGAAGAACCGCCGGGATCATGGAAGTACCCTTGTACACCTTCTCACCGATGTTTGCTTCGGTAAGTTCTCCCAGCTCGAACGGCTTGATCTGGTAAACGAACTTTCCGTTATTGATATCGGTATGTCCGTTCACCTTCTTGTTCAGGAACTCATACAGACCGTCAGCTGCAGCAAGTGCTTTGCCCGGTTCGTTCAGATTCGGGTCCTTACGGATTCCGTTAATACGGCGTTGTTCACGCTCGTTATGCAACTTCTTGGCGGTTTCGGCCAGGATGTACTCGATAAAAGACCACTTGATAGGGTTTGAACCTTCCTTGTTCAAAGTGCCGATCCAGGTTTTCTCCAGAGCCTTTAAATTTTTGAAACGGTGTGCAAACATCACGTTGAACATGCGCAAGGTTTCATCGTCGAACTCGTAGGAACCTTTAGTCACCTTGTCGAAGTCGGATTCCTCATTACCGGCCTGTGAGAACTCACCCAGCCAGATATTAACCAGCGTAGCCAAATCCTGATAACCGGATTCAAGCGGGAAAATACTTTCAATGGAAGGAAGTTCCATTAAAAACGACTGCAAACGCTGTTGCCAGGGAATACGGTAAAAGGCACCGAGGTCTTCCTTCAAACGGCTGTAGTCAATGGAACTTGCTTTCGGAAGAGCGATCATTTCAAAACCGGCAGCCTCCATTAACGCAGCTTTGGCGCGAAGGTTATACGGGCGGTCCAGTGAGAACATTTCACCCTGCAAGCCTCCCAGCTGCTTTTCATCCTGGAGATTGAATTTTCCCTTACCGTCCGCCTGGGCGTTGTGTTGCTTCCCTTTACCCGGATCATCTTCCGCAGCGGCCGAAAGTTGGGCGATAATACCGGAAAGCTTCGTTATTTCGGCATCCTTCTTGGCAATTAACGCGGTGTTGTTCCGGTTTTCGTCACGCTGTTGCGTCTGCAAGGCTTCAAGCTGTTCCTGTGCCTGTGTCAAACGGGCGGCAGTATCACCTAACAAACCGCGAAGGAAAGCGGTAGTTCTGGGTTCCTCGGTTTCCTCTCCCTGGTTCCCGTCTTCGGCTTCGTCCTGGAAATCGTTTTCGAGAGACGCTTTAAAGTCCGTGAGGAATTTTTCGGTAAAACCGTAATTTTTCAGTTTTGCCACTTCCTCGGCCGTGATAGAGTTTTTGTCCTCTACCTTGCTCCATTCCGACAGGCCCAACAGGGCCAGAATGTGAGCGGAAAAGCTCTTAAATTTCATATATACAAAATTTTGAAGTTAATACTATATGTTATACATCGCATTTACTTTTCTGACGGTAGCCTGTGCCAGTACCCACTTTACTGCGTCTTCCAGCGTACCGAACTGATCGATATAGCCGTTTGCCACGGCTACGTCGCCGGTGAATATCTGTCCCCGGAAAAGGGGAAGTTCCGGATCGTAGGCAATACCCAGATTCCGACTGATCGCATCGCAGAAAATGCGGTGCATGACGGCCAGACGTTGCTTTATAGGCTCTTCGTTGTTGTCATCTTCAATCGCGCGGGTTTCATAGTTTTTCAGATCGGCACTATCCGGATAGATTTCCCGGTAATCAATGCCCTGTTTCTTGAAATATTTCTTAAAGGATTGGTAAGTAAGCATGATACCGACGGAACCGACTTCACACATAGGGGAAGCGATAAAGGTTCTGCCGGCGGCGGTTCCCAGCCAGAAATGGGCACTCCCCATGGTACCGGCCACATAGGTAGCTATAGGTTTGGAAGATTCGGCAATCATTTTAGCCGCCAGGTCCACATGCGCAACCATTCCGCCCGGACCGTTGATCCACAGGACCGCACCGCAAATCTTAGGATTATCGAAAACATCCCGGAGCTGCTTTTCCAGGCGGTAAGTCTCCCAGGAATACAAGGTGCCCTCCAGGATAATGACGGCCACACTGTCAGCCGGCAGCGTCTCATCGTCCAGTTCCCACCGGTTGGCAAGGTAAGGCGTAGTAGCGTAGGCGGTTATTTTATTATTGTCGAGCCGTTTTTCGATCGCATCCAGGTTGCCGGCTGCAACACACGGCACAAGTAAAGAAAGCAACCGGTAATAATCATTATCAGCGATTGCCCAAGGTGCTGTAAAAATCTCCTGTATTTTGTCCACGTTCTCTTTTTTACGACAAAGAAAACGCCTATATCATAGGTAGAGAAGGACTGAAAGGAACCTACAGGAACGCATCAACACCCGGCCCCGTACCGGACAGGGTGCAGTTATACAGCCCCCCGCCGATCTCAAAAGAAAAGGTAAGCGGGTAATCGGGAGAACCGGAAACACGGGTATTACCCGTTTCGTCAGTATAGAGAGCGACAAAGGGCGTCGCTTTCAGATTTTCCAGGTAAAGCGTCTTATTTTGCGACACGTCGGCAAGCTTGAAGGTATGTTTTTTAGTATAGACGTCTTCATTTTTGCTGTCACCCGGTTTTAAGGTTCCCGGTACGATCATAAGAATATCAGGTTTTCCGATAGAGCGGATAACGACTTTCGAACGCACGACGCCAAAATGGATAATGTTGTAAACGGGAACCAGTTGCAGGCTATGGGCGGCGGATATTAACTTTCTTGACATAATTACAGATATAAAGTATTGATAATCAAACATTCAGCATTTTTCGGACGTTTTTCAGCCAAAAACCGGACAAAAAAGGACAAACAGATACAGTTGGTAGGTAAAAAATAACTTGCTTTTTTACACTTTTTTTCGGTTATAGGCCCTTTTCTTCTTGCGCCTGAAACTGTCCCGCCACCGCTGGTAGTTTTTCAGCAGTCCGTCTTCCTGAATGGAAGAGATATCATACTTTTTCAGGAAGGTAAAAACGGTTTCCTTAAACTCGATTCCGTGCAGGTGCTTGTTTTCGTCCATGAGTTCGTGCAGCTCGGCCCACATCAGGGCACGCAGACGCTTTTCAAGAATGGCGGTACCGCGTACGGAAATGTAATTGAACTGTTCCGGAGACTTGCCGCCGGCAAAATTGGCCTCCCGGCGGTCAGGCAGCATAAACTCCAGGTTGCCACGGTCAGCCGGACAATTTACCGGCCGTTTCTCCATGAGGTCGTAAACGGTCACATAAATATCGGACGAGGAAGGAAAACGGACGGTACCGACCGTTTCGTCGTAATATTTGCCCCGGACGTATTCGGCCAGGTAGGATTCGATCTGTATTCGGGTGGTAATCATAGCAATAACATTCCTTTTTAAAGGCAAAGATATTCCTTTATCGGCTGTTGGTCTGCCATTTACGGGAAAATGTAGGCATTCGACCGCCATTTTGATAAATATACTCCGGGAGAATAATTATAATACACTTTTTCATGCCGCCACACGCCCGGAATTTTCTCCGCCAGGCTGTGCTGATATAATCCGGTACTAAATTTTTGTAATTTCGTAACCGGGCAACCGGCAAAGATAAAATCCTGTATCTTAGCAACTTAGTAACGTTACTAATTTCCGTTACAAAAAAATGGCAGGAAAACAGTTTGTAACCGGGCTTACCGGTAGAAGATAAAAAGGCCGGTGTTACAAACCGGAAAAATTCGTAACCGTTTTGTAACTGCAACTCCGTAACCTTTATTTCCTATTTATTTATTTGATTTTCAGACTTTTTTCTTTCAAGCAAACAAAGGTTACAAGGTTACTAAAATTTTGTATGAAATAGAGGTGGGGTATGGGGAGGGAAGCCGGGCGGGGCGCATCTGTTTCCATACGAAAAGAGGGACCGACACATTCGTATCTGGTCCCTCTTTTCGTATTTTATACCGGCTCCGATCCGTCTTATACGCGATGTTTGCACCTGCTTAAAATCCATTCCTTTACATCCGGGGGTATATAGCGGTGCACGACGGCCGTATAGTCTTCGTTAAATTCATACTCCAGGTAGTTGTCGCCTTCCAGGATAAAAACACAGGCCGTTTTGATGATCCATTCGAGCTGCTCGCCCGAATAGCGTTCCAGTGCCAGGACGGTACCGGGTTTCATACGTTCCAGATAGCGGTAGACCTGTTCGGCGAATTTCCGGAACCTCTCGCCGCTGTTCCAGAGCGCGGTAAACTCGGACATGCTGTTTAATTTCAAATGCGCGTTATTCATTCATCCGGTCGTTCATCAGGTACAAACATGAGTGTCGGATCGGCCGGTTCCGTTCCACCACCGGCAGCCGTTTCCGCCGTGCCGCATGAACGCAGATAGATCATGTCGGCGGCCTTGCCGTCGTTATCCTTGCGTACGATACGCCCCTGGGAGTTGCAAAGGTCCTTCGGGTTGAGTTCGTCAATGTAGGGGCAAAGGGCCACAAAACCTTTGAGGGCCTTTGTAAAACGCTGCATCGTGATTTTATTCACACCGGAAAAGCTTTTGTAATCGGCGAAGGCCTTTTCACGGACGATAAAACAGTCCAGGTGCTCGCTGTCCGGAGAGAAATAAGAGTTCGCCCAGTCCTCAAAGTTATTGCCCATATCGGCCTTGTATTTACGCCTGATAATGTTTTCCATGGGCGGAAGCAATTTTATAGATTCCTCGCAAAGGGAAAGGTAAAAACGGCAGCACTGCAAGAAGAAATTTATATCGGCGTTCCACTCGTTCTCGCTGTAAGTCTTGGAAAACAAATCCTTACCGAAATCGTCCCGGATAGAACGCGTTTCCCGGTAGTCGTTATCTTCCGTACGCTGGTGGTAGTAGTCGGAGAATACCAGGTACAGCAAACGGGCTTCCGTAGACGGATCAAAATCAATAGGAACGTAATTAGTTGTAAATCCCAGCTTGGCCGATTCCTCGAAAGGTATAGTAAACGACTGGTTGTTCTTCGGGTTCACGGTCATATCTGACGTGATGATGTCGTAAAACAGGCCCGTATTAAGATACCGGTCGCAATCATCCACCAGAATAAAGTCGGTATGCTGGTTCACCTGGTCGAACACATGCGGATTATCCATTAACTTAGGATTACGGCCGGAAAGCTTGACGCTCTTCATAAAGTAGGAAAGGGCCTTGAACATGAATGATTTGCCCGAACGTCCGTTACATTCACCGTCTTCACCGATCTTGTTATCCATGGCCTGTGGTGCCCAGGCACGCGAAGGGGATTTGTACCGATGCAGCATATAACCGATAGTAAATATCTTATTGATAAGGTTCTTTTTCTGTTCGACCACTTCTTCCTCCGTGAGGCCTTCCCCCTCGATATCGAATTTATGTTTTTCCCGGTAGGATTCCGCTTCCCCCACGCTCTTGTCGTCGAAATTGTATTCCAGTTCCTTACGCCAGTAAACGCGGCTCGAATTGATTACATAGCCGAAAAAGTTAGACGGTACGGCATTTATCCGGATATCAAACACATCGTTGCCCTCTATGTCTTTTTTACGGGAAATGGTAAACATGTCTTCCATAAGACGAACTTTGTGTTTCAGTACGTTTTCTTCCCAAACGTAGTGGGACAATGTGCTGCCGTTGGCCGGATGTTCCTTTATACCGGTACCGCTTACCTCCATGCTGCAACCGGGAAAGAAGAACATCTGCGTATTATGGGTATAATTGGTAAAGTCCAGTTCTATTTCCTGCAAATTGTCCAGGGCCGTATCTGACAGTTTGGGGCTGTTCAGAATAAGGTTTCTTATATCGCGGGATAAAAAACTATCCTGGGCCCAACCGCGGATAAACTTCCGGATATCCTTTGCCTTTATCAGTTTTACAATATTGCCGGTAATACGGATGTATTTCGTTGAACTGGAATTTTCATCATGAAGCGAATAGAAACCGTTAAGACGTAAAAAGTAGTGAAGGCAGTCCGCGTCTATATTGTGATCCCATTGCCGGGATTTCTCGTTAAACTTGGAATACCAGAATTTGGCGGGCATGGCAAGCGTCATAAGGTTACGGAAATCCTCGTTCTTGCTTCGTAATTCCATAAAGTCCCGGAAGTCCTTACGGGGTTTGCCCCGCTGATCCCGGTAAGTGGTAAGCCAGGCCGGTAGCCAGATCGTGTGGATATCGATAAAACGTAGTGCAAGTTCCGTACCCTTTACCCTGCCCGTCGTGTCGATATCGGGTATGTTATACAGGACTTCAACGTATTTCATGATCTCCTTGTAGTCCTGTTCGGAAAGTTTATATGTTTCCGAATTAAACCAGATTGGGGAAAAGCCCAGCGATTTAACGCACAGGGCGTCGCGCTCTCCGGAACATATAAACGCCTCCTGCAGCTTCTGTTCCTTATAAGGCTTTTCCGCATTGGCCGGATTCTTTTTAAAGGCGGCTTCTTCCCTGGAATTAAACTCCCAGTATAAGGCTTTCAGTTCGGAAAGACCGTTTATATAGTCCTTCGGCTTGACACCTTCCGGGGTGTAGGAAAAACGCCACTGCTTGTCCGGATTCAGAGGCTCGTATATTTTATAGAACTTCACTTCGGGCGTGTCGCCTTCGGCCGGTTTTACCAGACATTCGCGCATAAAGATAGGGTATGTCGCAGTCGCGTATTTATAGGTTACCTCGCGATTTTTTACATACCCTATATATTTGGCCGAATACCAGTGCAGAGCCTCGGCATTCTCCTGGGTGACACGGGGGCCGAGTATGCGTAACTGATCCGGGGTGAGATGATCGGCAAGCTCGAAAATTTTAGTACCGTCTTTCTGATCCTGGGAGGCCGGAACCTTACGGATATCCGGCTTGTTTACGTTACGGTTGAGTTCATCGGTTACGTTGTACATGGATGCAAGTTTAAGGATCGCCTCGTTAAACCGGAGGCCTTCCTCATACATGCAGATATCGACAGGGCTTTGAGCCGTTCCGGTATCACCGAAATCCGTTACCTTATAAACCTGCTGGGAACCTTCCTTTCCGAATAGCTTGATACAGGCCGACGCGTCGTCTTCTGACGGCCGGCGTTTGAAATGGCGGTTGGTTCCGACACAATCCCGGGCTTGCGGATAATAATGTAGAATAATATCCAGCCCGTTGTTGGTTACTTTGTAGATGTCTTCTGCCTTTATCATCGTTATAAAGTTACATAGTTACTTATTTTTCGTTGTTTTCCTCCTGCTTTGTTTTCAAGTCTCCCCAAGGTTGATACAGGAAAACGAATAATAACAGCCAAAGAAAAGCGGTTTTACCCGTATAATAAATGACAAAGGCAATCAGTCCCATAAAGGCAACCACGATAATAGCGTGGGCGATGTATTTTAAATTTTTATCTTTCATTGTTCAAACATGTTATACTGAATTGAAAAACCGAATTTGCTTAATCTCCTTTCCTGGAGAAGGGAACGTTTGTCATGTGAAGGCATAATGACCACCAGGTTCTTTGTATCGAACTGGTAACCTTTCTTCCGCATCTGATAACGTAGGTTTCTTAGGCGTCTGTCTTCTTTCATGGCATTTCGTTAAGATCGTCTTAGTTTATAGAAGGCATGGCACACTATCACAAAGGATAGCGTTTAAATCCTCCTGTATGGTTTCCTGTTGCTTCTTGTTCAGGTGTACCAGGAAATAACCTTTTCCGTCGGAAAGATTCTTTATTTCCGCCAGATTATACTTCCGGTCCATTGCATCCACGAATGCAGGGGATTCCATGGGGCGGAAGCTACTGAATATTTTATAGGTTCCACTACTGCCTTCTATTCGTAACGTGGTTAATTCATCGGGGGTGGTAATTGTTGATTTCATTGCTGTATTATTTTTAGAAAAGTCCACATAAAGTGTAAAAAACTGATTTATATTTATCGCTCTTTCTTCTTTTGTATTAGAAAGATACACCCTTTTATTTTTCTTATCCATTTTTATTTAATCTCTTGCATCAGCCATTTTTCGGCCTTTAGCCGTTGCCGAATAGATATTCGGTTTATCACCTTTGAAACATTTAGTCTTTATCCATTCATATCTTTCAGCTTCCCGGAGATAAAATAATATTCCGTATTCAGATGTATTTTTCAACCAATCTAATTTCTTGATTTGCTCAAATGTCATAGGACCGCCATATACAAGCGATGATGTTAACATCTGAACTCTTTCTTTCAATGAATATTCACTCATATTTAATTTGTTTTACTCTAATTGATTCTTACATACTTGCCACTTATGTTACAAGTTTTTAGTATCTCTGCGTTTTCTTCTCCAAAAGCGATCAAAACAGCACCACAACCAGGCGAATCCCCCCGTATTCCGTCCGGCCTGAAAAAACGAATCCTTCCGCGTAGAAATTTAATTGCCGTTGCCTTCTCAAATATAATATCCTGGAACATCTTACTATCACAGCGGTTGAACAACAGCGCAATGCCATTGCCGTGTTGTGCCAGTTTACGAACAAATTGTTCAATAAGCGGACGGGAATAAGGTGGATTTAACCAGACACGACCTACCCAATCTTTAGTTAATCCGTCATGGTTTTTGTTGTACATGGTTTCTGCCGTTTGCCAAAGCGGTTTAACCGGAGCACATGGATCTAAATCAAACTTTCCTAATGCGTCTATAATTTCTTTGGGTGTATACCACTCATCAGTGGTATTAGCCGATTTTTCAAAGGTTGTATTCATATCTATCATGTTATGAGGGGTTATACAATTCATATCCATTATCCCAAAGACTATCACTGCGAAAATTGAAGAAATCTTCCAAAGAGATACGTACACCATCTTCTAAAAGAAGAAATCCGTTTTCAATAGTCATCCATTCGTCAGAGGAAAAGAAACGGTGCGTAACCTTCTTACCCTCTTTCATTGCTTGTATAGCTTCTTCTTTGCTCATTATCTTTTCTTGATTTGAATTATTTTTCACCACTTATTTTTAATTTTACCAATTCACCAATAGGATAGGTCGTATGTTTCGGTCTGTTTATTTTCACTTTATGAGAAGAAAGAAACAACGGAACAGGTTCTATTCGATAGAAAGTGTAGTAAGCTTCTTTAGGAGCTGTTTTTTCATATTCCTTTAAATATTCTTCTGCTTTATTTCTCGTATCAAATGCGGCAAGGATAGAAAACCAAACGCCGTCTTCTTCGTATATTCCGGATTCCCTTTTAGTTACTATGTAAATTTTGCTCATTGTTGTTTATAGCTGTGCCGGAGGATAGCATCGAACTACCAATAACACCCGCTTTCGCCCTTCGGGGTTATCTCCACACTCCGGCGGTTATTATATGGAGCGGCAAAAACCGCCCCGGTTATTTATTCACTTTTCTCTTCCGGAAGAAAAACAAAGTCCGCCCAAATATCAAGGAATTGTCGACCGCAATACGCTGCCAGTTCCGACGTTTTGAAGGCAAGCCGAACGCCGATGGACGCAACCGTGCTCGATGAATCGTTACCCGCGCCCGCATACGAAACACCGCCTAACGCGCCCGCGTAGCTGTTCGACCGATACACCACACGAGACTTTTCTTCCTCGTCTAACTTGTTGTATTCTTCCCTTGTATAAAGAATAAACCAAGGATAATAACGGCATTCATCCTCTGTAAATTGAGGTTCCCAGCCTTCATTTAAAGCCTTGACAATGATACGGAGTTTCAGGAAAGCCAGAACGTCAGGTTCAAGACCGAGGGATATTTTATCTCGGTTCCATGCTTCTGCATCGATGCCAATTTCACGGCAGGCGTCCTCAAACGTCTTAATACGTTTTCTTACGTCTTTTTCTGGTTCATCAATAAGAGTTAAGATTCCATTTCTCCAGACAGCTGTTTTACCTTCCGGAATTTCAATTTCTAATTTCTTTGATTTCATTTTTCTTTTATTTATTGGTTTTCACTATGGAAGATTTTTACGCCTGTGACTTCCTCGATCTTATCCTTTGCAAGTTCGGGAATACGACAACGACTACCTCGCCAATTACGAAAGGTATGTAATGGCACTTTACATGCTTCTGCCAATTTAAGGGACATTTCAGAAGATTCTTTTACCGGCAAATTCAAAAGGTACATTCTTAGTTTCTCGCCGTCATCATTCCTTTTTAATTTTTTTTTCGTCATACCTTTGTGATAAATATACTCATTATTGTTAACTTTACATAGCAAAGGTATAATTATTTTTACCACAGGTGAATAAAATTCACGTTAATAAAAGTTATAACAAAGGTGTAATATGGCTAATTTCTTGTTAATAAGAGAGTTATGCGAATTAAAGAAAATCACTATACGAGAACTTGCATCACGTATAGGAAAAGAAGATAGTAGCATACAGGCTATTGTTAGAAATGGATCAACGAACACAAAAACCATTGAGGCAATAGCAAAGGTTTTAGAGGTTCCTGTAGGTGTATTCTTTGATGATATTCCCATAACTGGAATAAAATCAAATGAACTTGATAAAGATGCAAAAATAGCTGATTTAGAAAGGATAATTGAGGAGAAGGAACGTCTAATACAAGTCTTATTAAGTAAGAAATAACCTGTAATAGATAAGAAATGTAGGCATATTGTAGGCTATACAATCATGCAAATAATTAATAATCAGGCGATTAAAAAACGTTACTTGAATCACGAAATAAAACCGCAAACAGCTAATTATAAAGCTCTTGCGGTTTTCTTATTACATGAGTTGCACAACATTTGCACAACTCATGTATTAGGTTAGCATCAAAATTGTAGAAATGTTGGTGAACACCTATGAAATATATTGTTTCGTATCTCATTGGTTGTTATGCTCTCAATAATTACACACTATGTTACGCTGTTACGGTTACGATGGTGTTATAAGTATTGATATTCATTTTATTATGTCAAAATGGAGCGTAATATTTGTTTGTGTGGTATTGGACTTCTTAGAAAATACTAAGATGTTACGGTGTTAGGGTTACGGTATGTACAAAGTCATTTATTTACAGTACTTTATGTTGATTATTGCCGTAATATCGTTCATTATGGTATCGAAAGAGGGAGTCCCATTTCTGAAACTCCCTCTCTTTGCTTACAAGGCTATTTCACCTTTGATAAATAGTTTTCCGCTTGTTCCGCCGCTTCTTTCTCATCAAAGCTCAAGATGAGGTAATGATAGGTTAGGGTTGTCTTTACTCGCTCCAGCAGGAAAGCACGTCTTTCTACGCTTGTTTCCGGTTCGGATGCTTCCTATACCATGTGGTTACATCCTTGCCAAACGGCATCTGCAAGAATGGCGGTGTTCAGTTCCGTACCGTTCACCGTTACCGTGCCTGTCACTACATTGCCGTTCAAATCTCTAATCTCGCCTGTGTTCGGGTCGAATGTTCCTACTACTTTATCCATGATTTAATATTTAGTTCGCCCTCTTATAGCTTCGGGCATTGCTTTGTTATAACCAATCAAGCGACTTTCTTATTTCCTGTATCTTCTCAATCGTGGTTTTGCCCACGTTGCGATACTTCATAAGTTCACCGTCCGGAATTGTGCGCAACAGGCTTACATCTATAATCTCGTGTCCGTTCTCGTAGCGGATGATGTTCGCCTGTTTTAGCGCACTCTTTGCCATTGTCAAAACTCTATCTTCGTTCATATCGTTATTATTTGGTTGCCCTCTTGCAGCTTCGGGCGTTGCTTCATATTTTTGTGTAGTTGCTTTCCAAAGAAGTGACTCCTATAAAACAGCTTAGTGCTTTCATTAATTCACTGTCAAACTTGCTGAAAGCATCCCAAAATCCGGAAAACTCTTTATCTACGTCTGTACCATATTTTAGATATACTACGTTTGAGACAGTTTGATAAATGTCACTCAATCGGGCACGACATAATAGTAATGCTTTGGTTTCTTCGCTTATCTGAATGTTGGCTACGTTATTGGCGCAACTCTCATCTATCAATTTCTTTTCCATGACTGTATGTATTTACATTTTCTAATTTACTATTTGATATGCTTCCAATTTCTTGGTAGTAAATATTCACTATTATGTTTTTTGCAATCGGCTAAACTTTTTATAAAGTCTTTCATCGTCTCTTTATCGCATAAGATTATTTCCATCATAAAAGATATCCAGTTTGCGGCCAGCGGTATACATCATCACCAGCCCAATTATATTACTCAAACAATATTCGCTATTGGTTGCCAGTAGCAGGATAATACCTACTACCAGCAGAAAGATATAGAGTTTCATTTCTCTTTTGATAATGCGGTTATCAATTGGTTGTAGTTGGTCAATATGTCAATAACACCAATCAACAAATCTTTCTCCCTCTCTGTACTTGCGTGTACTTGGTACATTAACATGATAATAGACATCGCATCACAGATAAGTGCCTTATAAGGATCGGCGCCATTGTCCCTTAATTCTTGTATCAGGTGTTTGGCATCTTCATTCAGAAACATGGCTTTCAAGGTTTAGGTTATTACGTGGATTTACTTTTCTCACTTCGTCAAGGGCAATCTCAGTAATCGTATTGCCTATTGTATGCCCTATCTTACACATCATTTCGCAAATATCATCGCTCATCGCTTCATACTCTTTTTTATCATCAGCAATGGGAGTTTTTTCATCAACGCCAACACTTTCTATAATTTTTTCTACTTCTACTTTAAATTCGGCTGCTGCTCTCATAGCACTTGCCAACTGTTCGTTAATCTCTAATGGAAAATACATAGTTTATATTTTAGTGATGGGGTAGATTTAAACTACCCCACTGGGTTAATTATCCTACTTTGATTAAATTCGCTATTTTAAAGCTTCTGAAAGTTACTTTCTCATTATCGTAGTAAGTTATAAGGCTCTCGTTCTTTTTGCGCTCTGTGCCCTTTGTTTCGGGTATTAAGCCCTCTTTCAAAGTACCCCATGCGGTGCGAATTTCACCGTTCAGTTTTTGATAGCAGAACTTTACTATACCTTTCTTCAAAGCCTCTTTCAATTTGAGGACTTTCCAACTTTGTTTCATAGCTTCTGCCATTGAGAAACCGTACACTTTTACGAGCATCCAAGCCTGCTTCATTAACTCTCTCATTTGATTTTTGAAATTCGTTGCCATAATCTTATATGTTATTAGTATTTATACCCAAAATAATTTTCCCAAAGGTCAATCTCTACCTCAAAAGAAGCTACGCACTCAGCTTTGCTTTCTTCGTACATGGCGAATACTTCTGCTTCACTCATTATCAATACCTGTTGGTATTCTCTGCACATCTGGTTTAAATCTTCTTTCGTCATAAGGCTTATATCTTATTGTTTAACTTTGATAATGCAAAGATATAGTATTTACTTTAATAAACCACGAAATAAATAAAGAAAATACTTATATTTAACATCTGTTATTAAAGTAAATACTATAACAAACAAACTATTCACTTATATTTGCACTACAAATATTAAAGGATATACTTATGAGGATAAAAGAAGTAATAAAAGAAAAAGGTTATACCCAAAAAGAGTTTGCCGAAAAGTTGGGTATGAGTACTGTGGGGCTTGCTCAGATTGTAGCTGGAAAACCATCATACACTACGTTGGAAAAGATTGCCGACGCTTTAGGTGTAGAAATATGGGAGTTGTTAGTATCAAAAGATGAAATTGTAGGTAAGAAAGACGGTCTTTCTCTCACTTGTCCGCATTGTGGAAAGAATATCAATATCAAAGTAGAATAGACTAAAGTAGAAATAGCATTATAAATTTGCTTTTTGCAATTTGCTTTTGTACGTTTGTGCATTACTAAACTTGAAAAAGTTATCATGCGAAAAATTATATTCTTGCTTTTAATAGCCTTTGGATTATCAGCTAAAGGGCAAATAATAACAGATACAGAATTTAAAAAGTATCAAGGAAAGGAACTTATTTTCAAAAAGAACAAAATAGATTACGTGCAATCAGCTTTAAAGTTGAAAGAATTGTATAGCCTTGATAAAAATAATGCCATAACAAGGTCTATTGTGATAGATTCGGTATCTAAATCCAAAAATGAAATTTATGTTGAAATAAATAATTGGTTTATTCATTCCTTTAATGATGGTAAGTCTGTAATACAGTTAAACGATAAAGATGCAGGATCAGTAATTGGGAAAGGGTATATTCCAGAAATTGCAAGAAATTTTATGGATGGGCAAATAGTAAATTCATGGATAATTATACGTGTTGACATAAAAGATAATAAGTTCCGAATAACAACTACTATACAAGAATATGAATTACCTATAGGCGATACGCTTTATAAATGGCAACCCAATGAATGTTATCCATTCAAAGAAGGTTCTTTCAAAAAAACGACTGCACAAGCTTTTGTTAATAGCCATATTTGGTCGCAAATCGTTATATTAAAGTTGAAAGATGCAATTCTAAAAGGTGTTACCAATGTCGATAATTGGTGAAATCTATAGGCTGAACAGATGAAATAATTATAAAGCCCGTCCCAATAATCACCGGAACGGGCTTTTCATTGTCTTAATTAAACGGTCACGCTTCACAGCGGTACACTATTTTTAGAAAGTAGCTGCGGAAAGTTCTTTAGATATACGTTCCACCGCTACCCTTATCTTATCGTATTGCTTTTGTCCGGCTGCTGTCACACCGGAAGTGTATTGCCTCATCAATGAAGCGTTGATACCTGCCAACTCCGCAACCTTAGTAACATTCAGAAATGAGAAATAGTTGAAAAAGGATTGCATGTCATACTTGTAGGTAAACTCCAGTTCCGGCACCTCCTTGCCTTCTTCTGCCTGCATCTCCTTTATTTCCTCATACGCTTCCATCATATCCTTTTTGGCGGCTTCTGCCGTGTTTCCATATCCAGCCAAACCAAAGCCGGGTAAATCTTCCTCGGCAAAGCATGAGTAATACCCATCGCTCGCCTTTTCCATGATAACAGTTACTTTCATATCCAGTTCTTTTAAAATAGGAGTACGGCACTATTACCGTACCCCATTGCCTCAACAAAAACAATCTTTCCACCATGAAGCGCAAAAGGTAGGGGGATTACTCCCCCAAAAGAACCTTTCTTGCTTTACGTTCCATTCCGGTAGGTACTTCTTGTTTGCCATGCCTTGACAAAGCGAACTTGTTTCCCGTCTTAGGACTGTACCAAATATCGTGGTTAGCCCCATGCCTAAGAACGTAACAACCTGCTGCGGTAAGTTCCGCAAAAAATTGATTGTACTTCATAATGTAAAAGACCGTTTATTTATTAAGACAGTGCAAATATAGCGTTTTTGCTATAAACCACCAAATAAAAACATAACTATTTTGCTATATTTAGAAAAGGGGCAAATGCTGCTCCATTGAAAAGCAGAACAGGCTACAGCATATCAAGAAGTATTTTCCGAAGTCATACGCGCGTACTCCAAAGTAATCCACTTCAGCTCGTTTTCAGCCGTTCCTTGTCTTTTTTTATAGCATCGGCAAATTCGGCATTTTCTAACCGTTTTTCCGCGCGTATGACCCGTAGAATAATCTTGAAACAACGCTTGTTTTTCGCTTGATTTCACGCATACGCATCATTACTTGCTATAACCCTACCAAATAAAAATATAACTATTTTGCTATATTCATAAAAGCCTTATATCCCAATTGATACAAGGTCTTTTATAACTAATTGATTTTCACCAATGGTCATTTTGACCTATGGCTATCTTAGACTCCGCTTCATATCGTCCGTATTGGCAAGTATTTTCGGGCTGTTCTTTGCCATTTTCCTGACGTCTTCACTGATTACCATCCTTTCGAGATTTCCACTCGCTTGCAAGTCCCTCATATCGTCCACTATCATTTTTAACTCGGAAACTTCCTTTGTTAAGGAATCCAGCTTTGCGTCAGGGAATACAATATTTACCGATTGGTGGCTATTGGATGCCACTTCTTTTGCTTGCCCTGCAATGTCCGGCAAATTAACGGTCGGGCTTGTTTCTCCTGTTATCAGTGGCATTTTTTCATTAATCATTGAAAGTAAATCTGTTTGCATGATGCTTTGATTCTTTATTTCCTCCCCGGCAATTTGTAAAGCTGTAAACCTCCCGTTCAGTTCTTCGCCTGTATCTTGCGACATGGTTTGGAAACCCTTTGATGTGGAAGATTGCGAAGAACCTTCCGGCTTAAATATGTCAAACCCCTGCTCTTTGGCTGTCTGCTGGTATTCTTCCAATAATCTATTGGCCAGTTCCTGTTGGTTTATCGCATCCCCTACAAGATTATTGAGAATCCCCGTCCACTTGTCGAACTTCTGTTCATCGGACAACCCGGTATTCTGCATCACGTCCATCATCTTATTTTGCGCTTTCTCCAGCAAGGGGGCAAGGGTGGCAAAGTAAACCATCTGTTTCGCCAACTTCTCCAGCATATCAGAGACTGAATCCGTGAATGCTTGTGCCGCATCCGTATCATTGGAGAAAGCATCTACGAGCGCATCCGTCATTATACCGCCCAACTCACCGAAAATATCAGTAAAATAATCGTTGAGATGATTATAAGCTTCTTCCGCTTGTTGTGCTAAATCTATCATGTTCTGCAAGGCGGATTTACTTTCATCTGACATTTCACGGATGTTTATTATAGTTTCTGCCAAACTCTTATCAAACTTGCCATTGGCATCCACTAACTGAGGGTACACGTCAAGGATAGAAGAATAGATGTCTTTCCCTTTTCCCCAGCCGAACAGTCCGGTTTTCTTGTGTCCGGTTTTTATCTCAATGTTGGCAAGTCCGGCATACGCCTTTTTGAGTTCCGCTTGTGGGTTGGAAACACCGAAGAACTTTTTAAATAAAGCGTCTTTAGATTGGCTTTGCTTCTGATCTGTTGTTCCGGTCAATTCCTCTTTTAAGTCTGCTACGGTTTCTTTCATCACCTTAACGGCATTTGCCGCCTTTCCGTAGGCATCCGTTCCGAATATCGTAGTAGCTTTCTCGTATTCCAAATTCTGCTGCATCAAAAGAAGATTGTATTCTCTTTGTTGGGCTATGGTCTCGTTCATAATCGCCCTTAAAGCCGCTTTGTGCCGGGCGTTGGCTGCAAAAGCTTGGCCAATGAAATTTGCCGCTTCGCCAATCGCTGCGCCTATGCCACCGATAAGACCTCCTTTGGCAAATCCTTGTCCGATGTTGGAGACTGCACCCATCACCTGTTGTATTCCGTTTAGGGCATCCGCTACTTCGGTATTCCCCATTTGGTCGAACATATCGGCCAGTTCTCCGGCTGCATTCTCTGCCGCACCGCTTATTGTTCCTATCGCGCCGGATATTTCCTTGAAACCTTTAGCTCCTTGAAGCCCTGCGAATCCCTTTTTGAATGTGTCAAAGATACTTTCCCATTTATTGCCGCTTCCCTCACTGGAACTTCCCAACAATTTATCAAGAGCCTTTTTTAGCTTATCCAATTCAGCCGGACTTTTCTCTATAGCTTCAAGCTGATCTTTTGAAATGAAGGTGATACCTTTTGAGTCACCATTGCCGGAAAGGTATTCTTTGAGTTGTTTAGCCTGATCAATGAGGTTTTGAAGCGTACCGAAGGACATAGAAGAAACATCACCAAATAACAATTTAAAGAAACTATTATCCTTGGTGGCCGCTGCCGCCTGCGCATCATTGACTTGTTGAATGCCTTCTTTCATTTTGTCCTTGGCCACATTTATAGCACGGTCTATCTCTTCCGCATTGGCATCCGTGCGCTGTGCTTGCAAAGCCGCTATATCCTCATTCCCCTGCCGTTCTACCTCCGTTCTCTGTGCATCATAGTCTCGGTATTTGGCAAGCAGGTTATTAAGTAGTGTTTGGGTGTCCTTTTCCTGCTTTTGATAGGCTAAGGAGTATTCCTTGTCAAATCGTGCCCTATCTTCGGGTGATAAGGAAGTTATCGAAGTGGTAAACTGCAAGTTCTTCTTTTTGAAGTCCGGGTTTTCTTTCTCCCATTGCTTGCGCTCCTCATCCTGCAACTTTTGTAAAAGCTCCCGTTCTTCCTTTTGGATTTCATTATATCTCTTGTCATAATCCAGTCGTATTTGCGCAAGTTGCTTTTCCGAACCGTCTGCCATCAGGTCTATTTGCTTTTGCCTGATACTGATTTCGGATTTAGTAATAATATCTTTGATTTCCTGAGAGGCTTTTTCTATCTCTTTGGATTGCGCATAGGAATCAATATAGTTAGAGGTGGCAATCTTATCCTTTTCGCCTGTAATCGCTTTTAACTTGGCTTGTTCCGCCTTTATTTCAGCCTCTATTCGCTTATAATCCTTTGGGTTAGTGACTTTCTTCAAGGATTGCTGTTTAAGGCTTATGACAGCTTCTATAGCTTCAATAGAGCCATCTATCATTGTTTTAGTGGTCTTTGCTCCCATAGATTCCAAAATCTTCCGTTCCTCCTCGGAGAATTGGGCATATTTCATCACGAGTTCAGTACCGGACTTTATGAAATCATCTGCCTGTTCCTGTGCTTTCTTTTTTTCCGGGTTGTCATAGCTTCTTGTTTCCCATCTACCATGAAATAATGTTCCTGTATAATGCTTGTATGTTTTCTTATCCGGCATGGCATCCGCTTCCATCATCTTTTGTACAGCTTTCTTGTATTCTTCCGCTGCAAGTTCCATCGTGGCCGCAGCTTTGGCTCGTTGCAAAAGTCCCATGATGAAAGTGTCTTTGTCTGTATTGAAAAGCCTTTCCGCTTCTGCTGCATCGTTTACAGAAACGCCCATGCTGTCAATGGCATTCTTGTTTTCTAAGATGAATTTCTTCTGTGCATCAATATCACCGCCTAATCGCTTCCATCCTTGCGATAAGCGTTCCAGCGTGGATATGACAGTACCGGAAGTTTCACCTACTTTCTTCTGATAATCTTCCAGTGATTGATAAGTTTCTGACAATGCTTTCTTGGCAGTAAATAAAGAGCCTACCCAGGATATGATTTCTTTTCCATAAAGAGAAAGTACCGTCACTCCGGCAACTAAAGCTGTCTGCCACGAAAACAAGGAAGAAACAAGCTGTTTCCATACCGGAGTAGCGTTCTTTCCTTCCGCTATGAGGTTTTTATATTCAGTTCTTGCACGTTTCAGTTCATCGGCCAGCATGGGTAAGTTGTTGCTTATCGCTAAAAAGAAAGTATTCGCACCAACAGCCAAAGATGGCAGTTCCCTTGCCACCTGCTGCACCTGCATACTTAGGCCATTCCAGCCGGAAGCATAGTTGCCAACATTCCTTTGGAATCTCATAGAGGCCTGCTCCGCTTCGGAAAGTTCCTTTGTGACAGCCTGAATACTTGCTATCAGTTCTTTGCCGTAAGCCCCGTTACGCTGGCTTCTCCCCAAAGAATCGTACAAGGCGTTAAGATTGCTCAGTTGTGCTCTTAGAGCCTTTATAGAGCCTTCCTGCAAGTCCTGTACCTTTTTCGTGTTTACATACTCCTTTTGCAAGGCTCTCAACCCGTCAAGTTCTATCTTTCTTTGGGCATTGATGGTTGCAATCTCGTTCGCCTTTCCCTGCCCGGTGGAAGATTTCCTTTGAGCCTCGGACATGGCTAACCACTCTTTCGTTAATTTCTTCGACTGTTTTTCAAGTTCTGCCAAAGAATCGGCTTCCGCTTTGAAGTTGTCCGTAGCTTTCCCGGTTTCCTCCGTTTGTTTTTTGGTCTGCGTGATAAGGTCGTCAGCTTTTGCTGCTTCTTTTGCCATCAACTGCACTTTGGAAAGAATGGATTCCAATTTGGAATATTCTTCTTTCAACTTTTCAAGCCGATTTTGTAATACTTTTATCTGTGGGGAATCAGAGGGCATCTTTTCTATCTCCTTCCTCAATTTCCCTATCTCTTTGCGGGTCTGTACAAGTTTCTGCACGTCCGCTTCAAATGTAAATTTTAATCCTGCCATAACAATCAATTACCTAATTTCGTTTCTAATTCCCTACCAGCGTGTTGAGCGGCACCACTCAAAACATCAAACCCCTTAGATTCCACGAATGAAGCATAAGGCATTCCATCAGCCAATATCAACCCGTTCTGTGGCTTTTCTCCATTGTTGATGAAATCCTCAGTTTCTTTTCTGGCTTCCGCATGATTTCCGTCTGCCGGAACTTCCATCTTTATAATTTCCCCATCTTTAACCACCGCATAACCCGGAGCGTTCCGAAGGTTATGCGTATGGTTTTTATATTCTCCGTTTTCTTTGGCGAACCGCACCGCATCGAGTCCGACATCGGCAACGGTATCCCAAAGTTCGTCCTCCCATTTATCCACCTCGTCAAAACCGGATAAGTCTTTATCTATCTTCATTTGGGTTTGGCGGTTAAGATAGAAAGATTTTCGGACATTGTTTGCAATTTCTTCAAAGAGGAAAAAATGTCTCCATAGAGTGTTACCAATACTTCTATGAGTTCTTCCTTACTGCCTTTGGTAAACGAAAGTTTCTCTCCACAAAGAGCGGACAATCCTTTTGAAAGCGTACATTCACCTTTCTTGCTGAACGCATCTTCAAGGTTATTACTTGCCAATTCTCCAAGTATTTCATTGGCTTTGATAATGTTATTCACGCTTGGCGACTGCATCTCATAGACACGTCCACCGATAATAAATGTTCTAAGCATATTCTTAAATATTATTCAATATTACTATCTTTATCTGTTTCCCAATATTTACGCCATAGAGCCGCTTTTTCTTCGTTTACACCGTCTTTTTCATACTTGGCTATAACTTCCCTCTCCGGTCGGAGTTCTGCCATTGCATCGCCCCAAATCATATTAGGATGTTCCTTGCCATCAACCGGAAATGTCTTACGAGCTTCGAGTATCACTATCTCGCCATCCTCAACGGTGTACTGTATGAAGTAAGACGGCTTAACGCCCTTGATATGGGCTAATAACTCTTTAACCTTATCTTTCATACTCATGCCTCCCGTATTTTCTCACGTATTCAGCAAACGAGGAATCCGTATCACGTTTTCCTGTTTCCTTATAGTAAGCATCTACATATTGTGTGCATATCTGCAACCATTTCTCAAATGCAGGCTCACCCGGTTGGCCGTTCTGCGCATCTATCCACAATTCTATAGGAATGTCCGGGTAATCTACTTGTCCCTTGATTGCGCCTAATATGGTATCAATCTTTTGTTGTCTCTCTTCTTCTGTCATTGGTTAGCCTTTTAATTCGTTCTACAATCTCGTTTACTACTTCATCCGGTGCAGCGTCCAGCAATTCAGTTAGCTTTTGATATTCAGCCTCCAATAGTTCTTCCGGGCTTACAGATTGCATCTTTGGCGTGACGTACTGCAAAAGGTTTGATATAACCCGAACACGTTCACCCGGTTCTAAATCATCTAAATCGTCCTCGAACTTTTGGCGGTTGTCGTCAATAACTTTTTGAATCCACTCTTTTACCGTACCCGAAATTCTGTTGGGCGTTCCTTTGGTTCTACCGCCCAGCCTCCCTTTTCCGTCACCTTTCTTTCTACCCATATTTTACTACTTTAGTTGAATTTAGAAAACCGGGTAGATCATCCGAAGCAGACCTACCCGGAATTGTGTTATACAATCTTGGCTAATATTGGTATCAGTTCTTTGATTGAATAGTTGGCCACACATGCACTCAACGTTCCACCATCTTCATGTTGAAAATCTGTATCCGGATCTATTCCATCAATACAGATAATAGCCTCTTCGGTAAGTGTATGGTCTGGATTTTGTGCATGATGAACTGTTATTTCCAAACTGCTGTTAAAGGTATCAAGGGTAATCCCTCCTTCCGGGACTGGCCCACTTGCCATTTTCAAAAGTTGAATGGCGAAATCAATAGTATCCTCCTTAGTCATGTCAATTGATAACACCTCGTTGTTTTCTACTCGGATACTCCCATGTTCGGAGAGCATAAGATACACGTGTTCGTCTACCGTACCTTGAATACTACTTTTGTCTACATAACCTACTTCAATTTGATGTTTCCCTGTTCCAAATACTGTTTTTTGTTTCATAATTCTGTTCTTTTAAAAATTAATATTGTTTTTACTCTAAAATATCGCTGTACTCTTATCTTGTTTGAGATTTTAGCCACTTTCTCCACAAAGACGAGCATCTATTACCTCGCATGAAAAAGTGGCTTAAATCTATTCTTTCCACACTTCACATATAAAACCTAACTCTCTTAACTCATTCATCCGGTATTCTTGTAATGGTCGAGGCTTTTCACCCGGCCGCTTGACTTCCACGAAGAAGGCTTTACCATCCTTCAGTACCAATAAATCAGGAATCCCGTTTTTATTCGTGAGAATCAGCTTTACTACGTAATAGCCTTGCGCCTCCAGTCGCTTTATGATACGAGCTTGTATTTTACTTTCCAGTTCTGCCATGACTATCTCGCTTTCTTATTGAACCATGAAAGGGTAAAGTCCTGCTTTCCGTGTACCGCATCCAATATCTTGCTTTCAATACCACAGTCAGAGCAAAGGAAGTAAACCTCTGCCGGTGCAGTACGTTCTTTCGATACAAGCCTGTTTCGTCCCTGCTCGTATGACAGGAAACTGAACTCCAGATTGAAGAATATCAAAGCATCGGCTGTATCAAGTCGAACTCCTTCACGTGCCCGGCGAACCTGTGAGATAAAAACCTTATCCGTTGATAATTGAAACACTTCCGGGCTATCCGTCCAGTTCTGGAAAACAGACTGCAATAACTCCGCTTCCGATTGGTACACATAGAAAAGTGCAACCTTTTTCCCTGCGAACTGCTTACAGACAAATTCAGCTTTGCTTTTGTCAAACGTCAAATGAAGCCCGTTTTCAGCAATTACCGTACCGGATGATAACTGATGTAGTTTGGTGAGTAACTTAGCCGGAGTGTCGCCTAAAATGGCATTTCCATCTATTTCTACCATCAAGTTGTCTCGCAAAGAAGAAATATACTTCCCGGTACATTCATTCATTGGTACTGATAACATATGCTCGTTTATGTTCACCTCAAATCCGGCTTGTTCCTGTGAGTAGCCGATGAACAAGTCTTTTGTGTCCCGGTCTATCTTCGCTTTGTCCGCATGGCTGTAGTCGTTGATGAAATAACCGTTCACTTTCTTCTGCTTCACGTTCACATAGACCTTTGCCCACTTGTAGAAAGTCTTGTACTCTTTCCACGGAGAGGATGAACATACCCAGAATTGGTGATATAATTGGCTGTAACTTTCTGGTGATGGTGTGCCGGACAAATACAAGACGGGCAACCCTTCGCAAATGGATTTTATTTCCTGAGTTCGTTTGCTTGGTTTGGGGTATGCACCCAGCGAGTGAGCCTCATCAATAATCACAAGGTCGTACTTTCCTTTTGCTTTATGGCAACTTTCATAGTTGACAACATCCAACTTGAAAGACGGTTTCAATGCTTCATAATCAGTTTTAATACTTGGTATAGCCTTTAACTTGGTGATGAATAATACACTCTCAGCATCGAAGTTATCAGCGGTAGACAATGCCGTGATAGTCTTTCCCGTCCGGCATTCCATTGACAGGTAACAGCAGCCGAATGCCACCAGTTTATAGGCGGCTTGTGTGGCTATATTGTTTTGATATTCTCTTAATTTCATACGTTTACGTGAATTTGGTTAATAACTCCTATTTCAGTTGCATAAGCGAGAACTTCGCCTACTGTCATTCCTCTTTTTGCGTGACGTTCTCTAAGAAGTACATCGGCGACATCCCAGTTGTCCGGTAAACCTTCACACGCCCGACTTACGGTTACATCTATGCCATTACTTCGTAAGATTACTGCTTTTTCTTCCCATTTTGCCAACATCCCGGCATCAGGGTATAAGACTACTCTTTTACCGGATAACGGTTGATTAACGCTTGTTTCTGTCCATTTACACCCATTACATCCACCTGTTGCTATCCAAGTTATTTCAGGCATCAAAACAAAGCATATAAGGGCTGATTTTTCACTTTCGACAATTCCCACACGAGAAGCCTTTTTAACCAAATGGCAACCAAAGAAAGTTTGCTGCAGGTTGGCTTCATAGTTTCCAAGAAGCGTTTTTCCGGCAAACCAAATCTTATCCATCGGTCGGGTATCGGAAATGTACTTTTGAGCCTTGTCGCTCCATAACTCCGCTTGATCCTGTTTCTTCATTCGTTTTCCGGTGAAAGGATTATACGCCATTACTTTCAATTGACACAGCCGGCCTTTATCATCAATCTGGGGAAAGGTAGTTGCTAACCCATCGTTATTTCTCCAGTGCCGGGATGTTCCTACACGATAAGCATCAAAGACACGGTTTGCCTCAGCATTACCGAACTCTTTAGCCATGAACCGGAATAGATTGTTCTTGGCCCGGTGAGTATCAGTTGCCAATAATGAGGATGGCAAGTAAGATACAGGAATCACTTTTATAGGTTCTGGTTGTTTCCAAGTTGCGAAGTCGGCCCGGTCATTCTCCGGGTGTGTCTTGAAATATTCCGAAGGTGTCAGGTGATAGCCACAACGTTCACGATTGCAACGTCCGCACGATTCATCAATAGGAACATTTCTTTCATCAACATAAAGAGTGAACTCTTTCTTGTGTCCACATTGAGGGCATGTGTGCCGGGTACTCATTCCGGCGTATCTTTGAAGATGATATTTAGATTCGTTCATATATCAAAAAGTTAGTGTAAATCACCCATTTTTTCAGTAAGTATAAAATACACTATAAAACAGGTGTATATTTGGTGTAAATTCAGTGGATATACGGTGTATTTGGTGTAAGTGTATGGGGCTATATATATAGATAGCCCCGTACACCTCCGTATATTACACTACCTAAAAAGGTAACTCCGAAGGTCTATTATCTGTCGTTGGGAGGTGATACATGCCTACCTCATTTTTGATAATCAGATTCTTTTCAGTAGCGGCAGACACCCTCTTTTTGGCAGCATCAATTTTGATATTAGCTATCTCCATTATCTTGCCGCACAAATCCGTATAGGAAATCGTATTGGGGAGTTTAGGCATAGCATCGGTGATAACCTGCTTTAACTTATCCGTCTTGGATTGTTTGCCAACATATTCGGTTGCTATCGGCAACCCTTCCGCAATAGCAAAAGCAAATTCAGGTGGTCGCATATCCCTTGTTTTCGCCCATTTACATACGGTTACATCTCCGTCTGCCTCTGCAAAGATTGCCGTTTCACACTTTCGTAGAGCTTCCGCCCCGAGATGTCCCCGGGCTTTCTCACTACCAACATTAGCGTGAATGACGGTCAGAATATGGCAATCGTATTCTTTGGTTAGTGCCATCAAATCATTAATCACCGATGTGGATTGTTCGGAACTGTTCGGGTCGGCTATAAGGTCACTCACTCCATCGAGAACTACAAAATCGGGATGATATACTTTCATGCACGCATCAAAAATCTTATGTCTCATTGGCGGTTGAAATTCCCTTAACATGTGAATGATAATATTCTCCGAGTTGATGTTGGTCGCAAGCCCGGCAATGCGGTGTAGTCTCCTGCCAATCTTAGCAACGTGTCCCGCCGCTTGTTCTGTATCAATCCAAAGTAGTTTTCCGCTCCCGTTGGGATTATCCAACCCCATACAACCATCTTCATTTAAAAATGAACCGGCAATACCCGAACAAAGAAAACTCTTTCTTGCACCCGGTAGACCAATAACAAACGAAAAGTTTCCTCGTGTACATACGGGCAAATCTCCTTTTGATACAAGCATTTGAGGGTCAGGGATATTCTGTGATAAGTCCAAACGGCTATTTTTGATTGCAGCCATGATATCGGATGGAATTTCACTAACAGGTTTTTCAAATTCGCTCACAATCTGTTTTATAGCCTCACTCATTATAACCTCCTTTCCCAGCCAACCAATAAAGCTTACAGCCATTAGGTAAACGGTAATCTACTATGTTCCAACCTTCATTATTACGAAGAACGGAGATAAGCTTTCGGGCATCATTTGTCCCTGCCAAAGAATTGAGTTCCTTAGCGGTAAACTTGCCACCGGATAAAAATAACTTTCTGACTGATTGGATAAGTCGTGCGGAATCAGTACCTTTGTCTCTATAATCGTGCCCAAGATATTTGGAGTTGTTCTGTTGATTTTTCATAGGGCAACTCCTTTCTTATTTGCTGAGTATAATGTCAATATCAGACTGTTTGTACAGTCGTTTACCTCCGACCTCTACGGGTGTCAGATAGCCGGTTTTACTCCATCTCCATAAGGTCGAGCGGCCAACATGTAACTGCTTACTTGCTTCATCTGGAGTGATATAGGTTTCTTTTTTCTTGGCAAGAATAGTGTTTTCTAATTCTTCTTTAGTAGTACGAATTAGATGATTCGCAAATTGCAATAGGTCATTTGCACCAATCGTTATTGATACATTTGTACCACTTTGAATGATTTCGTTTAAACTCATAATTTTGCTTTTGAAATTCGTCTTTCCCCGATAGGTAGCTACTGCTATCGGTTGTTTGACGTAAGCAAAATTATGACGTATGTGTTTTGTGTGCAACGTATTGCAACGATGTTTTGCGTGCCCAAATCTGCGAATATATTTGTACTTTTGCGGTACTTGTACAAATATATTCGCACAAGTAGACACGCATTCATGTGTTAAAGTTCTCTAATATGGCTTTTAACCTGCAATAATCTGAACTATTTTCCAATCGTTTTATATCCGATTGGGCTAAATTTATGGGAGTATAACGCTTATTTACGAACATCAATGGAACTAATATTTTAGCGTAAAACCACATCATTTCGCTTGAAAATAGATATTGTATGAAATATCTTAATAGCTGTCCGTTCTTCTTCCACATTATTGGTTTATATGGCACATCTTCTTTATACAGAGGTATACCGAATAGAACTCTAAAATATGCTAAGTTAGTATCATTGGCAACAAAACCATACCTCTTTAATTCATTCAATAAAGCTGCTGTTTTATCGTTGTTTGATAGTCTTGCAAAACTGAACGTAGTCCCTGATGTTATTAAATTGAAATATGATTGTATATCATGCAATGGTTTTTCTCTTTCTCTTTGTAATAAAT
>OHTB01000099.1_pt1 | contig 56354 bp, 43 predicted proteins | sample 1578771 | NCBI WGS metagenome assembly OHTB01 (sample SAMEA3879516, study PRJEB24766) | human gut metagenome | biome: human-associated habitat; feature: feces | place: USA | collected 1985/1987 | reverse complement strand
GGTTCATGGTTGCTATGCGTTTTCTATGGGCTTTTTTATCTCTTATTTGCGACATATTTGCGACAAGACAAAAAAGTAGATAATGTGGAACTAAATTCTATTTATCCATACTAATACATACTTAAAAGTAGATAATATGCCAACAATCGGATTTGAAATCAAAAGGAAGTGTAAAGTCTGCGGCAAAGTATTTGTTGCAAAGACACTTGACAGCCATTATTGTTCTTCTAAATGTGGTAAAGTGGCTTGGAAACGTAAAAAGGATGCAAAGGATAGAAATGCGAAGTTGGAAGCCATTTCCCTACAAGTACCAGATATCAGAGAGTATATTTCTGTAAAGGAAGCAGTCGCAATGTTTGGGGTGGAACGTAGTACCCTCTATCGCTTAATCAAATTGGGACGTATTCCTGTCATCAATTTGGGTACAAGGCTCACGCGTATTAGACGCTCCGAAATGGAACAACTTTTCCTAAAGAGACCAGAAAGTATTGCCGAAAAAGAAAAACCTGTTCCTAAAACATACAGCTTAGAGCCGGAGGATTGCTATACCATTACAGAAATCTGTGAGAAGTACCATATTAATGATAGTTCAGTATGGGCGCACGTTAGGAAATATTCTATTCCTTCAAGACAAATAGGAAACTATGTGTATGTACCCAAGCAAGAAATAGACAATCTATATAAATCTGAAGTAGAATGAAGAAAGCATTACCCAATACTAAAGTGACCGTTAAACTCAGAAAGTCAAAATATAAAGAAGAATGGTATCTGATTATAGAATCATACCCGGTTTACAAGCAAGGTTCTAAACGGGCAAGCCGTGTGGTGGAATCCATTAACCGAACTATATCCACACCTATTTGGGACAAGTCATCCATCGCTCGGATCTTGCCGGATGGGAGTTTCAACTACAAGCCTAAGCGTGATTTGAATGGAATTATCCAATGCCGTTCAACGATAGACCAAGAGGCTTGCATCTATGCCGACAATGTGCGGAAGTTACGGCAGCATGAATACGATAGTGCCATCCTATACACTGATAAGGAAAACGAAATCGCTGCACAGAATGAGCGGAGCGAACAGGATTTTATCAAGTATTTCAATCGTATTATAAGCACACGTCATCCCAATAGTTCCGATTCGATTATAGTCAACTGGAGGCGTGTAGGTGAATTATTGAAAATGTATTCACAAGGGCAACCAATTCCATTCAAGGCGATTTCCGTTAAACTGCTTGAAGATATAAAGATGTTCCTTCTCCGTGCTCCAATGGGAGGGAATAAGAAAGGTACTATCTCACAAAACACGGCATCAACCTATTTTTCCATACTTAAAGCCGGACTGAAACAGGCGTTCATTGATGAATATCTGACCGTTGATATAAGCGCGAAAGTAAAGGGAATAACAAACATAGAGAAGCCTCGTGTTGCGCTTACCATGAATGAGGTGCAAATGTTGGTTGACACACCTTGTAAGGATGATGTTTTGAAACGTGCGTTCTTGTTCTCTATTCTCACTGGATTACGGCATAGTGATATTCAAACTTTGAAATGGAAACAAATTCAGCAGACGAGTAAGGGAACATGGCAAGCTGTCGTAGTACAGCAGAAAACGAAAGTACCCGATTACAAGCCAGTTATCCAACAAGCTCTCCAGCTATGCGGTGAACGCCCAAGCAATGACGAAGCTCTCGTTTTTGAGGGATTGACTGATGCCTCTTGGATTTCTCGGCCTCTGAAAGTCTGGATAGAAGCATCCGGTATCAAGAAGCACATCACTTTCCATTGTGGCCGCCATAGTTTCGCTTCGTTATTGCTGGAAAATGGTGTTGACATATACACCATCAAGTCTTTGATGGGACATACAAATGTCAGAACCACGCAGATTTATACGCATATTGTAAATGAACAGAAAGAAAAAGCGGCTAATACGTTGCATATAGACAATTTGAATTTATAGGTCGTAGTGGAAACTTCCACCATTGAGCACCAATGACTTATGTAATTCCAATCATATACTTACCACCGTTTACCCCTCACGAAGCATCGGCTTTTTGAGGGGTATTTTGTAGCATAGAGGCTTTCGGTAAGGAATGTGTTGGCTCAAAAGCAGATTTATTCTCCTTTTATTATGTCTTCCAATAAATTCCCGTATTAACGAAACTTAAATCTGTCAGTGGTAAATAAGCGGTTGGTTGGTGGAGGTCAAGCACCTATTTAGCACCCATAAACATCCCTATATTTTTGCGGCATTAACTTAAAATGCAAAAGAAATGGCTTATAAAGTAAATTCATTGGAGGAGATGCCGAATGCGTTGTCCTACTTGATTGAGTCCGTCGAAGCACTGCAATCCAAAGTAAATGCCTTGCAGCATAAGCAGGCAAACAATTCACCCAAGTGGATGGATATAGACGAGCTTTGCGCTTATCTACCATCGCATCCTGCCAAGCAAACGGTTTATGGATGGGTTTCAGCCAAACAGATTCCCGTACATAAAATAAATAAGGCGTTGGCTTTTTTACAATCGGAAATTGATGACTGGTTGAAGAACAAATCACATAAGACACAGGATGACTTAATGGAAGAAGCCAAACGATTTGTCGAATCTAAAAAGATTATCAGATGACGGGAATGACGGACTATTGCTTTTCATTCTTCCGTAAGCCTATCCAAAACACCGAACCGATAAGGGCGGTAGGCATTGTGGATGTGTATCGCTATATCATCGGGCATTATGCACAGCCGCAAACAGAAGCCTTGCGCATGATGTTATCTTCCCCCGAAGCCAAAAGATACAAAGCCACTCATTTTGACTATTGTACCTTTTCGGGATTATTCCGCAAACGTAATGAAAAGGAATTGATAATGCACTCCGGATTGATGTGTCTGGACTTTGATCATGTGGAAGATATTAGGGAACTAAAGCAACAGTTACTCAACCATGAGTATTTTGATACGGAACTGTTATTTGTCAGTCCGTCCGGTAATGGATTAAAATGGATAATACCTGTTGACTTGAAAGGCTGGGAATATTCCCGGTACTTTAAGGCTGTCGCCAACTGCATCAAAGCGACAGGCTTGCCATTGGTGGATATGTCCGGTAGCGACGTAGCCCGTTCTTGTTTCTTGCCATACGACCCGCAAGCATATATTAACCCTAAATATAAAGATGATGTCGAAGAAAATCTTTTCCGCCCAAGATTGGGAGAATGTCCCTTTTGAAATGCTGCAAACACATACACCAAGTGTTATTCCTATATATAATAAGGTGGAGGAAGATGTGGAATGTGTTGTTCGGGAAATAGAACAGCGTGCTATTGATATAACATCCAGTTATAAAGATTGGTTGGAGTTGGGCTTTGCGCTTGTGGACGGATTGGGAGAGAACGGACGGAAGTATTATCACCGCATCAGTAGGTTTTACCCTGCCTATCAAAGGGAAGAGGCAGACAAACAATATACACATTGTCTGCAATCCAAAGGACAAGGCATTACCATTCGTTCTTTCTTCCATCTGGCAAGCCAAGCCGGAATCTCGCTGGCTTCGTCCAGCAAAAAACATTTATCCATTTTGCCAAATATCCAAAATGGTAAAACGGGTAAATGGATAAAATCAGAGGAGGAACTTCCTGCATTTCCAGAATGTGTGTTTGAACATCTTCCCCCTTTTCTGAATGAGGTTGTCAGCAATTCCATATCGGTGGATGACCGTGATACGATATTGATTGGAACTATTGTGTGTTTGTCTGTCTGCTTTCACAATGTTTGTGGTGTGTACGATGAGCGCATAGTTTATCCGAATCTTTATCTGTTTGTCGTAGCGGATGCCGGTATGGGGAAAGGAGCATTGGCTTTGTGCCGGGAACTTGTGGCTCCCATCAACCGTAATTTACGTGAACTTTCCAAACGGTTGGAGCAGGAATATAAGGAAGCAATGAACACTTACATCAAAGGAAAGAAAGATGGTGGAATGGCTATGCCAACCGAACCGCCCATGCGAATGCTTGTCGTTCCTGCCAACAGTAGCGCAAGTTCTTTCTTGAAGATATTGGGGGATAATGACGGAATCGGGCTGTTGTTTGAATCGGAAGGTGACACGTTAAGCCAGACTTTGAAGTCGGACTATGGAAATTATTCCGATGTGTTGCGAAAGGCATTTCACCATGAGTTAGTCAGTTTAAGCCGCCGCAAGGACAGGGAATATTGTGAAGTCAGCAATCCAAGAGTGTCAGTCGCTTTGGCTGGAACTCCCGAACAGGTAAGAAGGTTGATACCTGATGCGGAGAACGGGCTGATGAGCCGTTTCTGTTTCTATATTATCCGCTTCAAGAGAGGTATAAGAAACGTGTTTGCCACAAATGATATTTCCCAATCCAAGAATGCCATGTTCAAACTATTGGGGGATAAATTCAGCCATCTGCATGAAGAATTTGTGCGGCAGGGTAATTATTCCTTTTCTATTCCCTCCGATTTACAGGAACACTTTATAGAATATCTCAGTCGAGTGAATGAGGAATGTTGCGATGAAGTGGATAACAAGATGCAGGGTATAGTCCGACGGATGGGGCTGATTGCCTATCGTATAATGATGGTGTTGACTGCTGTCCGGCATTTGGAGAATATGCCTCACGAATCATCTTCCTCTGACGAGACTATACAATTGATTTGCCATGAGTTTGACTATTCCATAGCCATGAGTATTTGCGAGACCTTGCTTTGCCATGCTGTATTCATCTATCGTATTTTGTCTGGAAATCAGCCCAAACGATTCCAATCCGCTTCACAAGAAACTGGTGTTTATGTACGAAGGTATGCCCTTTATAATATGCTGCCCGAAACATTCACGAAGAAGGATTATGATGCGGCGGTTTTAGCCTTGGGCGAGAATGGAAGTACGGCAAACAAGTGGATAGAAGCTTTTATCAAAGATGGCAAACTATGCCGAATAGAGCAGGGAAAATATAAGAAGATTTTTTGAGTGGCAAGTTTGTGTTTTAGTGTCACTAAAACCTATGCGGCAAGCGGATAGAACAGCCACTCCCCAAAAATCAATTTATGCACATCAAAGTTTAGATAAGTATGAAGGAAAAGAAACTTGGTGGTCGTCCAAAGTTGGCGAGTTATCAGAAACGCACGAAATGTTTTCGGGTGATGTTTACCGAGAACGATTACATCTATATCCAATCCAAAGCCAAACAAGCAGGATTGTCTGTCAATGAATTTTGCCATCAGGCAGCAATGGGTTGTGAAGTTGGTCAGCGCATCAGTCCGGAAATGGTATCGGCAATCCGTGACCTTTCCGGCATCGCCAATAATGTCAACCAGATTGCCCATCAGATGCACGCCTATGGTTTGGAGGCAGTGAAACAACAATGCTTTACAATCATATCAGAAGTCAGCAGAATCATCACCCAAGTAAAGAAAAGCAACCATGATAGCGAAGATTAAAACAAGGGCAGATTTTGGAGGAATAGTGAATTACGCCAATGACCCAAAGAACAAGAAAAAGAGTGCCACACTTTTGGCGCACGAAGGTGTCTGTGCTATTAGCAATAAAGCTATAACCGACTCTTTTCAGATACAAGCGTCCATGCGTCCGAAAGTAAAAAGTCCGGTGAAACACGTATCACTTGCTTTCTCTCCGCAAGATGCTATCCGTTTTCCCGATGATGAAAAAGGAAATGCGCTGATGGTGGAGATTGCCAAGAAATGGATGGAGCAAATGGGGATTCGCAATACCCAATATATCATAGCCCAGCATCACGATACGGAGCATCCACATTGCCATATAGTGTTCAATCGGATAGATAACGATGGCAATCTCATTTCTGATAGTAATGAACGAATACGCAATGCAAAAGTCTGTCGTACTTTAACCAAAGAGTATAAACTTTACTTTGCTCCTAAAAACAGCAAAGTCAGAAATAAGAGCCGTTTGCGTCCTCATCAATTACGTAAGTATAATCTTCGTTCCTCAACTCTTGATGCGTTGGCGGTATCTCGTTCGTGGTATGACTTCTTCCGTATGCTCAAAGAGAAAGGAATAGATGTACGTTTGAATCATGCAGAAAACTCTGATAAGATTCGTGGTATATCCTTTTGTATAGATGAATTTAGCATTGCCGGTTCTAAACTTGATTCAGATCTAAGCTTTAACCGTCTTTGTGCAACACTCGGTAATATGGCTACAGAGCTTATTGTGCAACCTCACCAAGCGATTGTTCCCGATGTTGGCGGAGGAACCTGCAACGAACAAGGATGGCGGGATGACAAAGACAAGGATAACCAAAGAAACGAACCTTTTTATAAACCCTCAAAACGTAGAAGATAATGAAAGAAGATGTAGTAGCAGCAAATCTGGTAGATTTGCGTGAAAGCATTAATGAACTAAAAGAAACTGTTGGCAAGTTGAATGAAAACTCTTCAAAGAAAGAGCAAACCATCCAATCCGAGGTTGATGAAAGAACGGTTTACAATAGCGTGGCTAAGAGTTTTTGTAAATGCTGGAATGATGCTTTATCCATAGTGAAGAAGTCTGTTAGGAAAGAACGACCGGACAATGTGCCTTTCTCAAAATGGATTCCAAAACTAATAGATCTTCTCAAACAGAAGTTCAGTATTATAGATTACCTCTACATCCATGTTTGTGATTACAACACGAATCGTATAGGCATTGAAGCCAATACCGAGAGGATTCTTAAACGGCAGGATGAGATACTGGCACAAATTAATGAATTGAAACATCCGGTAACCGTTATTTCGCCCAATATAAATGGGATGTTTATACGGGGGCATCATATTAAACTTCGATATATTGTGACCATTGTAGCCATTGTTTTGATGTGGGCTGTTGCTGCTTCTGTTAGTAGTCTGAAATATAAGGAAGAATCTTTTGCGCATTATTCCATGTATCGGGCGGTGAAGGAACAATATCAGTACTTGATAGGAAAAATGGGAGTAGAGCCAGAAAGGAATACGGAATAGTCTTTGGGAGAAAATAAGGGCATTACCACCAAGAATTGCATCTCATATGTTTATATAAAGGACTACAACTATCTCCTTCTATATAGAGATTTGCACGTTTCAAACGAACAATAACCGCTTCTTGGGAGACATTGAATTTGGCAGATAACGCACCTGTTATAATGTTGCAATCATGTATATTACATGGCTGATAATCGTGATAAAGTCGCCCTGTTCTGATTCTATACTCATCGAATAGTTTGGCTACTTCTGCATAGAATGGAATATTAGGCATAAGAAGAAATGAGGCAAATATATTGGCTTGATATTCCATTCTACCATATGTAGATTTTCCAATAATTGTATTTTTGTCGCTTTCTCTATCTTCAATTGAAAGTAAATTCTCCACAATAGACGAATGCAGGGCAATATGTCCTAATTCATGAGCAATAGTGAAATTTTGGCGATGTTCGTTCAATGCAGAGTTAATCGTTATTATGTGTTCCTTGAAATCACATTTGCCCAAACAATCTTCTTGCATTTCAACAAAATTAAATTTATAATTTGGCGCAATTAGCGAAAAACACCGATTTATAAAATTTTCCTTTACTAAATGCCTAGTGTCTTGCAAGATTTCATCCACTCTTTTGCTGATTTCATCATCCTCCATAAATGGAACATACAATGCCTTTGACATCGGAATACCACATTCTTGTAGTAAATCCGAAATTGTAATAAAGGAACTTCCCCAATATACTATTGGATAATTGGTTGATGATTCTCCTACTAAAACTTTATGTTTAAATTGATTTTGGTCAAAATTATTTATTTGTCTCCAAATGATAGTTTTCCAATCACTTTCTTCCGACAAAACAGCAAGTGCAATATTATCACTTTGAGCTAATCTTATTACTTGCTGCGTAAAACCTACTGATGAAATCATCATACCACGAACCCCTGAACGTGGATAATCTGAAAGATTTCCTACAAACTCTCGATACATCGAGTTGTCGATCTTCCTGTGGTGGTTTTTACATTCGACTACAAGTAAATTGCTCCATGTTTTTTTATCGGGATTGGAATACACTTCTATGGTTATGTCGGGATTCAACATAACATCTGGCGCTGTTTTGCTGGCATATTGTTTGTGCAAAAAAATATCATTATATCTTGATATGCCAGGTATATTTTGGTTTTTTATGAGTTCTTTTAGTTTTTCAAAAACTAAATTTTCGAAAATATCTCCTTTATGTTGATTGCTTGATTTTTTTGCCATAGATTATTCCTTGATATGTCATCATAAACTGTATCGAGCACTATACCATTATTTCTCCTCCACACAAGGTATTGATACGAGAAATATATTCTGTAGTGTTTTCTGTTAATGGATTATGAAACAATTCATCCATTGAATAATCATAATTATCCAAAGATAAGTACAGTTTTCTTAATACGTCAAAGGTACTAAAGTAAATACATACGTCATCAGTCGTAGGAAATGTTTTCAACTTTTCCAATATGTCAAAGACATCATGTGTTCCTCTTTTAGGTAGGCTTTGAAGTATGACAATGCCAGTTCTAATATTTACACTGGAGGGATTTGTTAAGAAATCACCAAGCAATCTTCTTGTACATTCGAGGGAATCATTATTCCAGTCTACTTCTACAAACATTCGTATCCCCATGCGATGAACGGCATATCCATCAAACATCATAGCTTTATTTCTGTTTGTATTAGCCGCAAAACCAATAATACGGTTTAAGTATGTACCAGCAATGGCATTAAGTTGTGGTTCTGTTAGTTTGGAATAGTCGCATTCTTCTCCTTCTGAGATTGAACCACTGATATTTTGTTGACAGCATGACTTTACGCAAATTCCGCAATGCACACAATTTTCATTTCCTGAAATGCTGTCCGCATCTAAATCCGGACCATCAATTAGAACACCCGTAGGACAGACTGTTGTTTCCGTCCTTATGTCAAAGAAATCATGTTTGACTACGGCATCAACGAAAGAGCATGTTTTATTGAGACAACTCTCACAAATATTTTTATCTTTTACAGTGATAATCATATGTCATTCGTTTAGTAATCCATATCCAGTTAATAACTTTTGTAAGTCAATTGTTTTTTTGTCCCAAATTTTACTCACACAAATACTTACGAGGCTTCTAATATCTGTCGCAATCACTTTGATTTGAAAGTGTTCGTGAGCAGCGTCTATCATTGCGCGAATATCGTTGTCTAATGCGGGATGGCTAAAGCCTACGACTAAAGTTGCATAATCAACATCATTTGCTAAGTGTGGATTGTAGCTACATATTTTGTTTTCTATACTTTGTCTAATACCTTTTATGTTGTATGATGTAGTTTCGGTGTATGACTTAATTTCAACAGGAATTACATGCCCATTAAATGAGGCATACGCATCATATCTACCGACTTCGCCTACACATTCTAACCCAATAATTCGCAAAAGAGAGTGAACAAACGGATAGAATGTCGTTTTATCATCTATTTTGTGCTGTTCGCATAACTCGCTGATAAATTCATTTCGTTCATAACCATTCTGATATGCATTGACAAAAAGGTTGAACAATAATTCATCATCACTTTTAATAGTGACTAAGGAGGCTACATTAGCATTGTAGATTGCCGTTAGTCGTAGGTCTCTTAAACTAATTTCGCCGTTTATGGCTGTAATTTGCGTGTCTTTCTTTTCAGGATGCTTTCTAACAGGTAAATCCATTAACCAACTGATATTTGTTTCCGGTATCATTTGGTATGGAGAAAATACTATATTCGTGTCACGCAAGGAAATATCATAACCAGCCCTTGCGAGAATATTGTCAATACCGGTTTGACAGTATCGTTTCTGTTGCCCAATCGATGACTTTCTAAATTCGTATGGCGATAGGAACTTTATTTCTTTACGGTCTATGGATCGTTTTATTCTGTCACAATATTCTTTGCCAAACTCCGTACATACATAGAAATTTTCTCCATTAGCACGAATCTGTTTGCGTTCAATTACACCACAGAATCTCAATATTTGATTACTTGTTCTTGTTAGATTAGACGGTTGCTTGATAGCTGTGCCCCTTTGCGTTTTAGGATAATGTGGATGTTCTTTACTGAACGAAACGCCCTTCTCTCGGTAATCTTTAGCATCTTGTACAAATTGTTGTATGTCGTGTATGCCATATGTCATCAATACAGGCATCTCTGCACTTGAAATTTTGTAGTCAAGTGCAGCAAAAGCATAACATATCTGATAACCTGGATAACAAAAGAATTTCAAATCGCAATTGTGTTCATAAACTTCTGTACATGAGCAGATATTCATAAACAATTCTAAAAGCAATTTTCGATTTGGATTTTCAGGCGTAATTAGTTGCCCAAATTTTGTTATTGCGTATATCTCAGAATCATAATCAGTTGAAATAAGTCCTAACAAGCGAAGTATCTGCATTCTCATTTTCGCGTTTTGGAGAGCAGAATTCATCTCTTCATCTATTTCTGTTGAAAATGTATCAATCACTTTATCTCCAACCTTAGCTCCTGTAGTAATGAGCAAAGCATTTGCTCCGATTTCCGCCACATCCCTTTTTGTGAAATATCCTGAGGTATCAGCATATCCAGAAGAAATTTCCATTTCATACAAAAGCCTAAGATTGGATGTTATACTACCTTGATTTGGTAATTTTACGTAATCGTTTTGTGCCATACTCTACAATGAATCAATGCGCTGTTTAGCTATTTCACACCATTTCTTTTCTATTTCTATACCAGTCCACGAAATATCGTGACCTTGTTTATTTAATATCTCGCAGCAAACTCCAAGTGTACCTGAACCAAGAAACGGATCTAATATATTTGCCTGGAATCGACCTTCCTCGTTCATAGGACAAAACGCTTTTATAAGTTCAGTAATAAGTGAAGTTGGTTTTTGGGAAGGATGCTCTGTCCTTTCATCATTAAACGCCCTACCTGCCAATGTTGGGAAATCCCAAATATCGCCACGCATAGCTCCTTTAGGAGAGGGCTGCCAAATTTTCTTGTTACCATTCTTGTCTTTGTATGTAATTGCATTTTTTAATCTTTCAGTACTTTTATATGGCACACGTACCTCATCAACATTATACGTCCATTTCTTGGGGTCATTGGAAAACCATAGAAATGGCTCGTAATGAGTTGCAGGCTCTTTCTTTGAACGGGAGAACCCATTCTCATAACGCCATATATTCATCCTTCTATAAGAAAGCCCCATCTCGTACATCATGACTTGGATAAAACCGATATAGTCGTGTATACCAAACCAAATGATGCTTCCGTTAGGGGTAAGTAGCCGTTTAAGCTTTCTTATGCGTGTCCTTGTTAATTCCAAAAATATGGGAAGAGGAAGTTTGTCTGAATCATTCCCAAAATCTTTTCCTACGTTATACGGAGGATCCGTGAGTACAAGGTCATACCTCATACCGCAATTGAACAATTCATCTAATATTTTATCAGAATCACCATTTATTATCCCGTTATATGCAGAATACATCATTTTTTTCTAAAGATTAGTACATATTGATGATGTATATTCTCAACATAAGAGAATGGGTAACCGTATGGCAACAACGATTTGTGGTTTTGAATCAAAATCTTTGTTCCTTGCAAGACCAGACGGCCACCTCCTTTTACAGGATGATTCTTCATTCTATAAATCAAATCCGAATGGAAACTTACATATTCGCCCTTGTCCCTGAAGTCAGATACAATTATTGCCATATATTTATTGTGTTTCAAGACACGAGCGCACTCCATGAACACCTTGTCAACCAGCACGTCTAAAAAAAGCTCATAATCTGGCATGTTGCCTAGGTCTTTATCATCGTCAGAATAACGGGTGTCAAGATTGTTGGCTACTCTGTTTTTCACTACTTTCTGGTCCTGCTTATGTAAAATGCCCCAGTATGGAGGACTTGTCACAACAAAGTCGTATGCCCCCGTCGGGTATGTTGGAAGTAATTGGCACGAATCTCCATTTATGAAATCGTGATGAGCACTCGCCCCTTCTCCTACTTCTTTTTCCAATCGTTCAATAGAAAGAGTATGATATTTGGGCGATAACTCTATACTTGTACAATGCCTGCCTGATACAGCACACGCTTTTGCCGTTGACCCTACCCCACCAAAGGGGTCTAACACATTCATCCCTCTTTTTGTGAAAAACAAAATAAGTTTCTCTATGTCTTGAAAAGAGAATGGCGCAGGATGTTGCTTTTCTATTTGAGCATCTGGGTGATTTGCCCCAAGTCCTTTTTGATAAAAATAACTTTTTGTTTCGGGAAGCCAATCTTTACCTGTGAGGTCGTTTAGCTGATTACGTTTATCCAATATTCCATTTTGAATTCTAATGTATTCGGGATGTTGTTTGAATGCTTCAACAACATTTATATCATAAGCAACGTGCCCATTTATATTTGATTGGACAATAAGCCCTTCCTGCACCACTTTCTCAAAGGTGTGACGAGACAGTTCAAGAATCCCCATTGCATGGGTTCCTGTGACATACTGATTTTCTCCGAATATTTTTGTTTGACTATATTTCATTGTTATTATTGTTTCTTTTTATACCACAACAAAATAAGCGCATATAAAATTGCATATCATTCTGTATCAAAATCATATTTTTCTAATAAAGCCGTCAGTTCCACTTTTAACAGTTTTGATATTTTGATAAATTGTGCCATTGACGGCTGATTTTTATTAGTTACCCAACGAGAAACAGTTATTTCAGTTACGCCCAATTTGTCAGCAAGCCAACGATTAGTCAATTGCCGTTCTGCCAAAACTACTCTAATTCTATTAGGGTATGCATTTCGTTCAATCATCATTTCGATCAGATTCTGTTAAAAACTATATCTTTTGAGTGCAAAGTTAATCATTTTATGATAAACAGCCGAGTCATCCTATGAAATATTTTCTTCATCTACCTCTTATTCCGCTCAGCACTTCCTCTTGCTTTATTTTAAAGCCACAAATTTAGTGTTGATAGGTAATAAAAAAGCAAGAAATGCCAAACAACATCAAATAAAATATAGCACCTTTGCAGTGCTTAGACAATGATCCAAAACAGAAGTGGAATATCAGAAAGAAACTGCACTGAAAAAAGAAGAGACCGCTCGCATTGACCTCTAAATAAGTTAATAATCAATAAAAGCGTTAAATCTTTACCCTTTAGAATGCACCATGAAAGATTATGACCATATTTCTGACTTATTACCTATAAAATATTGAGTAATAATCGGTTGTAAATATGATACTATATTTTATTCTTTTATTGACCAAAGTAAATCTTTCACATCCACTTCTAAACATTCTGCAATCTTAACCAATGTTTCCAAGTTTGGTTGCATGGTATTTGTACACCATTTTGAAACAGTCCCCGGATCTTTTCCTAACTGTTCTGCCAACCATTTATTGGTACGTTTCTTTTCTGCTAAGACTACCTTCAAACGATTTATATCTTTATTCATACGTTCTGTGATATATTTTGAATACAAAGGTAATCATTATAATCGAAACCTTGTTCAAATTATAATGATTTCCCAATAAATATATGTCGAAAAACAACCTTATATTGAAGTATATTTCAATATAAGATATTAGGAAATTTACTTGGGTTGATTTTCTTTCCCCCTTCTTTCCTTTATTTTTTCAACTCCCGGCATCTTTTTAGCCAAAGCACTTTCTCCGGCAGGAAAATAGAGAGGAAACACTTTATATAAGAAGCCCACAATATCATTACGCTTCTTACCCATGTTGAAAAAAGCAGAGCAAACAAAATACATAAGATCTTGTTGACTACAAGCGTTGTTTTGTTGTATCACTATTGAAGGTGTTACTACCAAGTTATGCTCTGCAAATGCGTATGCACTGGCAAGAATAGCTTTCTGTTCTTCTTCAGTAAACATTTTAATTTTATCCGCTAACCATTCAAGTTCTCTTTGCTGGAGTGCTTGTTGCTTTTCATTCTGGTGCTCCAATAGGATTGCTACATTTTCTTGTTGCTTCTCAGTCAAGGCATTTTCCAGTGCCTGATTCTTTCGTTTGAGGACATTGAATTTCAGCAAAGCGGCAACGTACATACAGAAATATCCTACTGCAATATCGAATATTAAGACAAGCAAGTAATTGTTACTTGAGTTTTGTGTGCCACCAGACATATACTCGCTAATAGGGATAACAGCTAATAGCATGATAATGGCTATTGCGTAAAGTACCCTGTATCGCATCTTGTGGCTTACCTGCGGCAAAGAAGCAAACAAAAAGGCGATAATCAAAATGGCAATTATAGCACAAAGCGGTATGAAAGATGTTCCCATAAGTTTATTGTTCAGTTTGAGGGTTAACAATTATGCGCCAATAGCCACCATGGTCTGCTCCTTCACGAGACAAAATCCCCATAGAACGAAGCTTTGAAATATGTTTTTCTACGGCTCGGGAGCTTATTCCTATTTTATAGGCCATTGCTTCCGCAGACATTGATGGGTCGGAAATGACGAGATCAATAATCTTTTGTGCGGTTTTCCCAATGCTTTTGGATTTGTTCTTCAAATCTCCGAACTTTTTCTCCGAACCTTTTTGCATTATCACCGAACCTTTCTCCGAACTTTCTTGCGTATCACTAAAGGTTTTCTCCGAACTTTCTTCGTTTACAGGGTATTTTTCGAGGGTACTATTTACCCTGTTGGCTACTTCTTCCACAGGTATTCTTCCGTTTTCGCCCCAATTCAAATTATAGAATGTGGTGTAGAAAGAAGTTGCTTCCGTTTGATATTGCGGTTCTTTGCCCGGCAGGAAATTAGGCAGTTTCTCCGTAAGCTCTCGCATTTTCCGTAAACCGGAACCACGTTTCTCCATATAGTCCAACTGTGTGAACATATCTGCAATAACGGGGTTACGACGCATGGACGGCACTTTGTATATGTCACGGTCTTGAATCTGCGTACCGTCAAGCATTGCACCCGGTGATACCAATTCTACTCGGTCATCATAGATGTCAATATGTACTTCACCACCCATTACTGTGTAATCTCTGTGGATAAGATGGTTTACCAACCCTTCAAAGATGGCACGGTCGGAATAATCGGGGAGGTTTAGGCGATAGCTCGGCATCTTCACCCAACCGCTCATGGTGTAGTTCTTGATAAAGTCCATGCCATACTTCAACAACAAGACGAGGTTGGCTCTGTGTTCTACCGAGCTGATGGCATCATCTTTATATAATCCTGTCCATCGGGTACAGAAGATACGTGATTGGAACACGGTACAGTTATCCACAAACAGCAGCCCGGCATTGGTCAATTTGCCGTCAGATGTGACAAGTCCAAATGACTCCAAATACTTATCGTTCCATTCCTGATGGGTTTGCTCGCGGAAAGTGTTGGCAAGGATAACGAAAGAATGTTTGCTGGTATCCACTTGGGTAGGCAGTGAGTCCCAAGTCATGTGCGTGCCTTTCAATACCAACGAAAGCAGTTGTTGGGAATTACATTCCACACTTTCATTCCCTACTCGTGTATAGGCAGTGCGTGTTCCGTCTTGGTAATAGTAATAAGGTGTCAGCATTCCTGACTTTACTTTCACTTCAAGCAGGGTGTGTCCTTCGTGTTCTATCGGGATAAGCTGTACTTCCGGTACGGGGTCAAGCCTTGCCTTTATCATTTCGCTGATAAAGTCTGCATCGGCTTGCGGGTTCTCCAAACCTACAACCACTCCGTCATCGTTTACTCCGTAGAACAAGCTGCCACCGTCCGTATTGGCAAAAGCCGACACGGATTTAAGCCATGACTTTACTTTCTTACGTTCCAGCATTTCCTTAAAATCGTAAGACGAGCATTCCGCTATCAATATATTGTTATGTATCTGCATAGTTTCTTTATTATTGTTTGGGTCAATACTCCCAATGTCATATACAAAGGTAAGGATAAAACCGAAGAATCTGTTAAAACACTCCTTTTCTTATGATTTTTATGCGTTTACATCATGTTGCTTAGCAAGAAAAAGCGTATTTTTGTGAGCAAGAGCTGTGGTTGCTTATGGATGCTTATTTTCGGATTTGCGATATAATTGCAACACGTGTACGCAAGTTGCTCATACAGAGATACTGTTGATTTTGAGGAAGTGAAGTAAGGTCGATAATTATCGATAGATTAAGAACAGATATAAAAATAAAAGGAGGTGTGCCGTTCAACGGCATATCTCCTTTTTTATGCACCAAGACCAGACTTTCTCAAGCCAAGGCTTTGTCATTGCCTAAAGATATAGCTTTAGGTATATAAGTTGTTCTTTATGGCAAAGTTACATTTTCGTCCTTACATACCCCAACCAAGCAGTACCATTTCCTCAAAGAATTAATGAAAATATTACGGGAAATGATCTTGTACGTATCATCAATGCCATCGTTGATAACTAATTATTTCATATCATCAAAAGGTAGTGATTGTAGCAATTTCATGTATCTTAACTTATGAAGAAAGAATCAAATCTGCTAAAAGAACAGCTGTTTCTGATTCGTCTTTTTGTGCATCTTTGGGTTTCCATGCCACAACAAATCGTACAGATGCGGATTTTACTTTATAACCTCTTTCTTCCCATTCTGATAATGTATCCTGCATTTTTAATGATAACTTTGCTACAGGCTTATTGGTTAGCGAACTATACAAAAAGAAATTATTGTAAGTCAAAGAATCCCCTCCTCTCAATGCTAAGACTTCTTGCTTCCGTTCTTTGAAAAATCCCAAATAGACATCTTTGTGAGAAAGTTGCAGAACAACATCTTTGGGCATGTCATACTGTCGTTGGTCGACAAAATATCGGTCTGTATTTAAACGATTAAAACAATCTCCGTTCGTATGTACAAACAGCCGGTTTTTCGTACGAGTTATTCCTACATAATACCGGCGCATCAGATGGGCGTCTTTTGAATAATTATCGGATATGAGCATATACACATCGTCAAATTCTCTGCCCTTGGCTTTATGAATGGTCGACACTACAACATCGGCTCCTGAAACATCGCAGAAGTCTTCCACTGACGATTCAAATATAAATTCTTTGAAGTCACTCAGGTATTTCACCTTATTGGTTTGTTCAAACTGTTCTATACAACGCTTCACATACATCAAACTTAGACTCCTGTCATAAGTGGAAAAGGTTACATGCTTGGTTTCCTCCCATAGTTCTTCTGTAATTAGTGGCGTTTTTACTCGTTTGTCTATATATCTTAAGAAATACCTCATCTCGGCCATATTCCAAAAGCGTAAACCGTCCATTGACTGTATTAATTTACAGTTTATGCCATGTTCTCGCAAAAGAGCCACTAGGATGACAGCTTCTTCGTTTGTTTGGGTCAGTATACACGAAGTGCCTTTATCCCTATGTTGAAGCAAGTTTTCGACGAGTGGCTGATACATATACTTTGATTGATGGCGTGTCACTTCTACCCAACCTTCTTCTTTTCTCATAGAGATGATTGGCGTACTTTTTATTCTTTTATCGATAGCTTTCAAGAACCCGTTGGCAAAATCCACCGGATGGCGCGCACTGCGGTAATTCTCGGTCATCTCGACAAATGTGCTTCCACTTTCTTGTGTCAGTCGGTACATATAGCTTGAATCGGAACCACGGAATTCATAGATGTTTTGGTCATCGTCTCCCACTGCTATCACACGCATTTCTTCATTGTTGGTCATCAGAGCCTTAACAAGCGCATGTTCTTCAACTCCCATATCTTGAGCTTCGTCTATGACCAGCACCGTCTTGCCAATTTTGTTTGGCTCTACTTCCCCTTGGGCAATCATCTCGGCTGCTTTTGAAACGACATTTTTTGCATCTTCAAGATTTCCTATCCGTCCCAGAAGGTCGAAGCAATAGGAGTGGAAGGTTTTTATTTCAACAAAATGGGCAGCATTGCCTATTAACTTCATGAGTCTTTGTTTGAATTCCGTAGCGGCTGCCCTTGAGAATGTCAGCATCAGGAGCTGTTCGTGTTTTACGTCTTCAAGTAGCAGAAGTGAGGCAAGTTTGTGGACCAATACTCGTGTTTTCCCGCTGCCCGGCCCGGCTGCAACCACAATGCAACGCGAATCCTTATCGGAAATAATCTCCATTTGACGTTTGGACAGTTGCCCGAACAATTGCTCGTATTTCCGTGGTGTCAGGTTACGTTGTATCTCACTAACTCTGTCCCCTTTGAAATATTTTGTGACAAACTTCCTGTAATCCATCTGGAAATAGTCTTGAACGTATTGTAAGGCTGCGTCGTAATTCTTCACCATCAGATTGGCATATTCGCCTACAATATGTACTTGTTGAATCTTCTGCTTGTAGAATTCATTGAGCATCCGGTAATCGTCTTGCTTGTATCTCGATTTATTGTCTTTTATTCTCTGGATATTCATGGCGTTATAAAGAACCAGAAATCCACCTTCAAGTTTTAGTGCACCGATTTTTGATAAGTACAGAAGTGCTTCTTCCACATCTTCTAACTGAATGTCATCAAGTGTGCCGAAAAGGGATTGGGGGCTTGATTTTATTTGATTCAGAAGTTCTACTACGGAGAATTGGATGGCCTTGTTTGATGAATTCTCCTTTTCCGTATCAGAGGCGATTCTGTACAACCATTCTATGGTGAAACGACTTATTTCCAATCGTTTTTCAAAACGTTTGATGGTTGATTCCAAGTTTGCCTGACGACTTATTTCTATATTGCGGGCAGCATCCTCTTTTTTACGAGTATAGCCTTTGATGGTGAGGAAATAGAGTAGTGTCCGAATATCTTTTTCTTTGGATGTATTGATTCCGTCATTTACTGCATTGTCATTCAGTTGCTTGCATGATATTCGTAAAGACTCGTCAGGAATATGGTTGAGGATGTATTGCTCAAGTTTGGCAAAACGTTCGAGAAGTGTTTGTGATTTTCGTTCTGAGTCACCTGCATCCAGCAAGTAGGCAGATATATCTTTACTGTCTGCCAATATACCTTCTTGTCGCATTCGTTCTACTACGGATATTACTTCTTTTTTACTTAGCCCCAATATATCTGCCAGATAATCAATTCGTGATTCTGCTTCTGGATTTTGGGCTTTGGCAATGTGTTTTTGAGATATCAATGATTTGATGATTCGGACTGCCTTTTCTATTTCGTCACTGTCAAAGAGCAGCGATGCTGATATGCGTTTTCTTGCTTCATCCATATTCTTTACAGTGATACCTGTAGCATATACATGAGGTACATTGTTTCCTCTTACCAAATATCCATTTTGTTCCAAAGCTGCTAATGCTGTTCGTACACGGGTTTCAATATCAGATACCGAATCATCCCATCCGGCTTTCCGGGCAATTTCCAATGCAGAACAACTGACTTTCATGCGTTGTCTGGTAAGATCTTTTATCGCTTTCCATATTTGTTGTATTTCACTGATACTTAGTTTTGTCTGGTTCAGTAGTATAAAATGCTTGTCCAAATCATTGTCACTATAAAGCACATAACAACGTGCGCTGAGATTAGGATCACGACCGGCTCTGCCTGCTTCTTGAACATAGTTTTCCAACGAATCAGAAATATCATAATGTACTACAAGACCAACATCTTTTTTATCGACTCCCATACCGAATGCAGACGTAGCCACGATAATGTGTACTTGGTCATTCATGAATGCGTCTTGGTTGGCAATTTTTTCCTCAGCTTCCATTTTACCATTGAAAGGTAGTGCCTTATAACCGTCGCGGGTCAATTTGGCTGCCAGTTCTTTCGTTCGTTTGGTACGTGATACGTAAACAATTGTCGGACAATTGGATTCAGCCACAAGCTCTCTTAGTTTCAAATATTTGTCATTGTCACTATCGGCATGTATGACAGAATAACGCAGATTTGTTCTTGAGGCCGTTGATGCGAATAATTCTAACTCTAAATTCAATGTTTGTTTGAAATAGTCGCAGATGTCTTGTATTACCTTCTGTTTTGCTGTAGCTGTAAAGCAGGATATGGGTATTGGATTTTTACATTTTTTCTTTTGCTGGTATTCTCGGATGAATTTGCCTATGTAGAGATAGTCAACTCTGAAATCCTGCCCCCATGAAGAAAAGCAATGTGCTTCGTCTATCACAAACCTTACAACGTGGCGTGCTGTCAATATCTTTTCAATAGTTTTTGAGCGAAGCATTTCGGGAGATATATACAAAAGTGAGGCTTCTCCGTCCTGTACTCTTTGTATTGACAGTGCTCTTGTGATGGGGTCTAACATTCCATTTATGGTTACAGCGTCTGTAATGCCTCTGTCGGCAAGGTTGTCTACTTGGTCTTTCATTAGTGACTGCAAGGGAGAGATGACGACCGTAAGTCCGTGTACAGAACGTCCTGCCATTAGTGCCGGTAATTGGAAGGTAAGCGATTTACCTCCACCGGTAGGAAATATCGCCAGCAGTGATTTGCCTTTTACCGCAGCTTGAGTTGCTTGTTCCTGTAGTGGTTCACCTTCATAGGTCCGGAATTGTTCATATCCGAAAAATGCTTTTAAGTTATGGTGCACATCTAATTGCGTATTGCAATAGTTACAGCCTTTCTGGCAACTGGTGTGACGTAGGAGTTTTACAATAAATTCCACTTCCGGATAATTGTGAAGTACCCATCCGGGAGTGATGGAACGATAATCGGTAGTATCAATCAAAGCCAAAGCATATGCCAATCCGCATGGATATTGTTCGATAAGCATGTCAAGGTCGGCATGTTGGCAAATCTTTCCTGCATAAAGTTTTTTTATAAGTTCAGGTATTCCTTCATTGGTATATTCCGCATCCACCATACTCAGGAACCCCTTAAATTCTTTCTTATCTTTCAGCAGCGATGCAAATAACCTGCGCTTTTCGTTCGGCAATGAGTGCCAGCGCGCTATTTCGTCTAATAGTAGTGCTTTCGCTTTTTCGCAGTCGTTCACCGGATTATTTATTTGTTCGCTTGTCAGTTTGTCATCTTTCACAAGCCTATGGTAAGGACGTTCCGGAAATAATAAAGGTGATACATAAAGTGTATCGACTAAAATCCAACGGCATGTTTTGTTTGCGAACAGATACTTAGCATCATGATGAATAATGTTGTGGCCGCAGATATAGTCTGTCTCATTAATAAATTCAAATAATTCTTCTTTCGAAGCTTTATGATAGGCGGCGCCATCGTAGCGAAGTGCTCCAATGTCATGGATCTTATGTTCCTTCAAACTAACCTCAATATCTATTATAGTATAGTTATAGTGTGAGGTATCGTATGGTACAGATGTGGTTTTATTACCGATGACATTGTTTGTGTCCTCAGTTTTCTTGATTCCTATGAGTCTGCTCCATATTGACATATATTCAATATAATAAGTTGTTTTATAATTTGAACTTGTTATGTATCTGTATGGTTTTCTTGATTGTTGTTCGAGTATGATAACTCAATGTACACAAAGGTAAGGATAAAATCATATATTCTGTTAAAATTACTGTTTTCTTATGATTTTTATGTGTTTACATTAACTTGCTTATGAATAAAAATCTTTCCTTTATTTATTTTCTTTTTTACCAAATATTGATAGGGTTTTCCAATTCCAAACCATCTTATAGGTAGAAACAAGAATTATTCACCTTTTAAACTATACGGAGATGAAAAAGCGAGTTGGAATAGCAATCGGTTGGTTGATGCTTTGGGGGATACTGGGTATTACTCCCTTGCAAGCACAGGAAGAAGTGGAAAATTACTTCACCGTTACAGGAGTTGTGAAAGATAAGGAAAATAAGAAAAAGTTGGAAAATGTAAATGTATCTGTTCCCGGTACGAATATAGGTACTGTTACGAATTCGGATGGAGTGTTTGCCTTGAAGATAAAGGATGCAGAAAGCGCCTGGGGGTTGGAAGTATCTCACATCGGATATTTGAATACCCAGATTTCTCTGAAGGGGAACAAAGATTTATCCGATCTGACTATCTGGATGATACCGGCTCCTAATCTGTTGAGTGAAATTGTGATTTTTGGCAATAACGGGCGTGCCATTGTAGAAGAGGCTATCAGAAAAATACCGGTGAATTATTCATCGGGTCCGAATATGCTCACGGCATTTTATAGGGAGACGGTACAAAAAAGGCGTCGCTATATCAGTGTGTCGGAAGCCGTGATCGATGTATACAAAACGAGCTATGCCACCCGGGAAGCGGCTAATGACCGGGTACAACTCCAAAAAGGACGACGCCTGTTGAGTCAAAAGACGAGTGATACGCTTGCTGTAAAAGTGGTGGGTGGTCCCAGTTTGTCAATCTATCTTGATGTAGTGAAGAACCAGAATGCACTATTGAGTACAGGAGATTTAGATTTCTACGATTTTTACTTTGAAGAGCCGGTGAATTTCGATAACCGTATGCACTATGTGGTCAGCTTCCATCCAAGAGTCAATTTAATGTATGCTTTGTTTTACGGGAAATTTTATATTGACTTTGAAAAGCTGTCGTTCACTCGTGCGGAGTTTTCATTGGATATGCGGAATAAGACGAAAGCCGTAGAAGCTATTCTCCATCGGAAACCTCTTGGGCTACGGTTCAAACCACAAGAGGTTTCTTATCTGGTGACTTATAAGGAACAGAACGGAAAGACCTATTTGAATTATATTTGGAATACGATTCGCTTCAAGTGCGACTGGAAAAAACGCCTGTTCTCTTCCGGCTATACGGTATTTTCCGAAATGGTGGTGACGGACCGGCAAGAGGATGGCTTTACGGCTATTTCCAATAAGAATGCTTTTAAAGAGAAACAGGTGTTTTATGACCTGGTAAACGAATATTGGAATGAAGACTTCTGGAAAGAGTATAATATTATTGAACCTACCGAGTCTTTAGAACATGCCGTAGATAAATTGAAGAAGCAATCTCATTAGATTTCAGATAGTTTTTCTTATATTTGATACCAACACAATAATTCCGGTATATGCTGAATGAACTGTTCATACTGGCTAAGATAAAAGAGGGTGATATAAAAGCGTTTGAGAATGTTTTCAGACGTTATTATTCTCCTCTTTGCTGGTATGCAGCAGGCATTACGGGTGAAATGGAGACGGCAGAGGAGATAGTAGGAGAACTATTCTATCTATTTTGGAAGGATCGGGAAAAATTACAGATATTCCGGTCAATTAAAAGTTATCTGTACAAAGCAGTGTGCAATGAAGCGCTTCAGTATTGCCGCCATAAAGAAGTTGAAGAGCGGCATCGCGAATACGTACTGGCTACCGATACTTTCGGGCAGGGAACGGATCCCCAACGGGATTTGGAGTATGAAGAATTGCAGGCACTGATTCGACATACGCTTGACAAACTCCCCGGACGCCGGCTTCGTATATTTGAGATGCATCGTATGGAAGGTAAAAAGTATGCCGAGATTGCCCTGGCTCTCTCCCTTTCAGTGAAGACAGTGGAGGCGGAGATGACGAAAGCACTCTGTACTTTACGAAAAGAAATCGATAATTATATTTTAGCGAAATGATTGAAGTGAACAAAAATAGTACAAGGACGGATGTAGCGTGGAAACGTTTATATAGCCGCTTGAACCAAGATAATCTGCTTCCGGCCACCGGAGAAGAGACGATACATCGTAGGCTTTTCTTGAAATGGGGAAGGGTGGCTGCGGCTGTGTTTATAGGGGCTGTCTGCTTGGTATCGGTTCTGTGGATTGCACCGGGAAACAGGCATACCGGCTTGAATTTGGTGATACAGGAAAATCGCGAAGCATCTACTTTGGTTACAACTCTTGAAGACGGTTCTATTGTCTATTTAGGACAACAAAGTACTCTGAAATATCCCGAACACTTTGCTGCGGATAAGCGGGAAGTAAATCTCCGTGGAGAAGCTTTTTTTGATGTGACCAGAAAACATGAACAGACTTTCCTGATCGAAACAGAGAAAGTGCGGATCGAAGTGTTGGGTACGGCTTTTAATGTCCGCAGTAACGAAAAAGGTCTTTTCTGCCTGTCTGTACGACGGGGCAGGGTAAGGGTTTCGATGAAGCAGGGAGGACACAGTGTACTGGTAGATGCCGGGAAGACAGTTACATTGCAGGAAGAGCGGTTGCAACTGAGTGATACCCGGGAGTCTGGCGAGTCCGGACGTTATACAAGAAATATACGTTTTAAGGATGAATGTCTGGAAGATATTTTGCGGGTGGTGAATGATGAAAATTCCGCATTACGGTTACAGGTCGGCTCTCCAGCTTTAAACCGACGGAGACTGACTATTGAATTTTCGGACAGTTCTCCTGAAGTGGTTGCTGAATTGATCTGCTATGCATTGGGCTTGAAGTGTTCGCGCGAGGACGGCAAATTGATACTGTCCGAATGAGAATTCTTTAAATCATTTCGGATAATAATATCTTTAATAAGGCTGGATGATGATCTCTCTAAATAATAGGCAAATAACGGTTTCTTAAATATAGAATTATGAAATACTGCCGTCTCTTTATGTTCTTCTTGGGATTGTTTCTCATTGCTGCCGGTACGCTGAGAGCAGACGGAGACGATGTGCTTGATCGCCTCATCAGGTTGCCTAAGATGAAAGGTACGGTATATGCTTTGTTAGGCAAGGTTTCGGAATGTTCCGGATACCTTTTTGTTTACGATAGTAAAATTGTGAACAATGATGCCGTGGTAAGGATAAAGGGTAAAGAGTGTACGGTTCGACAGGCCATTTACGGGATAATAGGCAATAAAACGTTGGAACTTAAGGTGATAGGGCAGCATATCCTTATTTTACATGCCGATGGCAGAAGAACTGAAATAGAGAAAGAAACCGGACTGTCTTATCCGGCCTATTTTACGGTTTCCGGTAGATTGCGAGACAAAGAGACGGGAGAGTCTATCGTAAATGCATCTGTCGCTATTCAGGGAACTTCAATGGGAAATGTTACGAATAAAGATGGCGGGTTCCGGCTTCATCTGCCGGATTCTTTAAGACATTGTACTCTTTCCTTTTCTCATCTGGGATATGTAGCACAGGATGTTGAAGCGGCTGTTTTGGTTGGCCGTGATAACATACTAAGTCTGGAACCGAAGGTTGTTCCTTTACAGGAACTTCTGATTCGGTTGGTAGAACCCGGAAAGCTGTTACGGGAAATGATCGAGTGCCGGAAAGAAAATTATTCGTTGAATCCTGTCTATCTGACAACGTTCTATTGGGAAGGAGTTCAATTGAAAGGTAAGTTTCAAAGCTTGACGGAAGCAGTTTTCAAAGTATATAAAAGTTCTTTGCTGGACTCCGAGATGCCGGACCAAGTGAAATTGTTGAAGATGAACCGGATGAATAACCGGGAAAATACCGACAGTTTGATAGCTAAAATACGGGCAGGTATCCAGGCTTGCCTGCAACTTGATGTGATGAAGGATTTACCCGATTTTCTGTCGGTCGATTCGGAGGATAACCCATATGTATATACTTCCGGCGGTATTACGTTTTTGGACGATCGTTGTGTCAATGTAGTCTGCTTCGGGCAAAAGCCGGGAGTCAAAGAACCGCTCTATTGTGGCGAGTTGTATATCGATTCGGAAAATGGTGCATTGCTGAAGGCCCGTATTGAAGTACAACCTCGATATATAAAGAGGGCTACGCGGATTTTTGTTGTCCGGCAAGCGCAGAATGTAAACTTGACTACCCAGAAGGTAGTATATACCATCTCTTATAAGCCATGGAACGGAACGTATTATATCCATCATATTCGCGGCGATCTGTATTTCAAAATGAAGAAGAAGCGTGTATTATTCAGTAACCCTACACTGCATACTTGGTTTGAGATGGTGACTTGCAGAGTGGATACAGAGCATGTCGTTCGTTTTTCCCGTACCGAGCGGATACCTACTCATGCGGTTTTTTCGGACATGAATTTCAAATACGATGAACGTTTTTGGGAAGATTTCAATGTTATTCCATTGGAAGAGGAACTGAGCAGAATTATTGAAAAAGTGGCATTAAAGATCGAGCAAATCGATCATCCGGAAGAATCCAGATGAGCTTGTAGGAGAATCATAACTCATCTTATTATCAGAGATATTCCGAAAATATTCATTAGTTTTGTAGTCATCTTTTCCAGTATTTTCGGTTTATATATTTTGAGGTGACATGGAAAGAACGGAGGAGATTCGGGGAGCTATAATCCGGACGCAATACTTTTGAAAACAATAAGTTATGATTAAACAAGATTATCTGTTACGTATGATTCAGGAGATTATTTCGCTGATAGCCAATGCGATACTGAATAAAAAGAAAATCCGTCAGCAGGAGTGGGTGGAGTATGATTGTCTGACCGGACAGATATTGGGCTTTCCTGCGGAACAACTGATAGGTATGGATATGCAGGAACTGATTGAGCAATACGAAGGCGATCCTGATAGAATGGGGAAGATAGAGCTGGCTGCCATGACTTTGTTGAAAATGTCCGATGAAACGGATGCCGATCATCTTTTACAGAAATCCAAGCTCCGGCAGGAGGGGATGGAGTTGTTGAAATATGTTCAGAAAGCGGGGAACACCTTTTCCATCCAGCGTGTGGCATTGATTCATTTGTTAGAGATGAACGGATAAGCAGAGTGCTGCGGATGGCAGCGAGAAATGCGCTGTTAAAACTTCATGGTATACATATCCATTTATTCTGAAAAACTGTATCTTTGTGCCCGATTGTAAAATAGCGTTTTGATATGGAATTACCTAAAGACCCGATGATGCTGTTCAGCGTTGTCAATATGAAACTTCGTGATCATTATTCTTCATTGGATGAACTGTGTGATGATCTGCATATTGATAAAGACGATATTATCGGCCGGCTGAAAGCTGCCGGTTTTGAATACAGCCCCGAACATAATAAGTTTTGGTAATCCTCACAAACATCTCCGGCTGTTTGGTTGTTATACCCCCAAAACATATATCGGGGTATGTTCGCACGTTGGAAAAGCTTGAAAGGAGTCAGAGGATGGCATGTTTGGAAATTAAAACTGATTGATGCCAGATTGTATTTCGTCAGTATCTTTGTGGGATTACTGACGGGACTTGTGGCCGTACCCTATCATTATCTGTTACAGTTCTTTTTTGATACCCGGCGTACTTTTTTCGATGCTCACCCTCGTTGGTATTGGCATATTCCGTTGTTTTTGGCATTGTGGGGTATTCTTATTTTTGTCGCCTGGCTGGTCGGCAAAATGCCGCTTATTACCGGGGGAGGTATTCCGCAGACACGCGGAGTGATTAACGGCCGTATTTCCTATAAACATCCTTTCATCGAGATGGTCTCCAAATTTGCGGGCGGTGTACTTGCACTTACAGCCGGTTTGTCCTTGGGGCGTGAAGGACCATCGGTGCAGATCGGTTCTTATGTGGGGTGTCTTGTTTCCAAATGGACAAGGGTACTTTCGGGAGAGCGTAAACAGCTTCTTGCTGCCGGGGCAGGAGCCGGGCTGGCAGCCGCTTTTGCAGCTCCGTTGGCCTCATCATTATTGGTTATCGAGTCTATTGAGCGTTTTGATGCGCCAAAAACTGCCATCACTACATTGCTTGCGGGTGTTGTGGCAGGAGGGGTGGCCAGTTGGCTGTTTCCTGTCAATCCCTACCATCTGATAGATGCCATTGAGCCGTTGCTCCCTTTTCTTTCCCAATTGAAACTGTTTTTATTGCTGGCGGTGGTGATTTCTCTTTTTGGGAAGTTCTATTCTGAAGTGACCTTGTATTTTAAGCAAGTTTATACCGGTGTAAAGCATCCGGCATATATGAAGATGCTCTATTTGCTGGTAGTAGCTTACTCTATCTCGCTGGTACAGGTAAATCTGACGGGGGGAGGAGAGCAGTTTTTGCTGGAACAGGCTTCCGGTAATGGCAGCATCCAAATAATGTGGGTGGTAGCTATGATGATGCTTCATTTTGTGTTTACAGCACTTTCCGTTTCTTCCGGATTGCCGGGAGGAAATTTCATTCCTACTTTGGTTACCGGAGGATTGTTCGGGCAAGTGATCGCTTTGATATTGGTGCAGAGAGGTTTCATCGCACAGGAGAATGTGAGCTATGTGATGCTGATTTGTATGTCCGCTTTCTTGGTGGCCGTTATCCGGACGCCATTGACGGCTATTGTCTTAATCACTGAAATCACCGGACATTTCGAAGTGTTTTATCCTTCTGTGGTGGTGGGCGGATTGACTTACTATTTTACGGAATTGCTTCAGATACAGCCTTTCAACGTCACTCTTTACGATGATATGATTCATACTCCGGATTTTCAGAAGCAGAAACGCTATACTCTTTCCGTTGAAATCATGACCGGTTCCTATCTGGATGGTAAAGAGGTTGATGAATTACGGTTACCCGAACGCTGTATCATCATCAATGTACACCGTGACCGAAAGGATCTGAAACCGGATGGAATACGGTTGATTCCGGGTGATCAGGTGCAGATAGAAATGGATGCACAGGATATTGAAAAGTTATACGAACCATTGGTTAGTATGGCAAATATTTATTGAAAAGGCTTGAATGGTGAGCAAAACTGTAATAGTTATAGGCTATTTCGATGCTTTTTACTAATAATTCTTTGTTTTCTATTTCTTTTGTCTATATTTGCAGCCATACTTAAAAATAACACCTACTGAGATGAAAAAACACGATTCTCTTTTCTTTCTCTGCGTGCTTGTCTGTTTCCTCCCTTTTTTCTTGAGTGATGCAGTATATGATGCTTATAAGCAGTTCAATGCCTCCCACGGCATGGTGATGAGTTTTATCAAGTTTGCCATTCTCTCCACTTTGGGCGAAGTTATCGGTCTGCGTATCAGCACCGGTGTTTATCATCGTTCCGGTTTTGGCATTCTGCCGCGTGCCTTTGTCTGGGGCTTGCTTGGGTTGGGGATAAACATGGCTTTTGTGGTTTTCTCGGCGGGAGTTCCCGCATTTGCTTCCTATTTGGGAGTGCAGGATGCTTCCGGTATTATGTCCGGTCCTTTTTCATTGGATAAGGTATTACTTGCATTGGCCATTTCTGTGACTATGAATACTATTTTCGGGCCGGTATTTATGACGTTGCACAAGGTTACCGATACCCATATTCTGGCTACCGGAGGGACGTTGAAAGGTTTCTTTACTCCCATCCCTATGGGAAAAATATTGCAGGGGTTGAATTGGAAAGTGCAATGGGGATTCGTGTTTAAGAAAACCATTCCTTTTTTCTGGTTTCCTGCTCATACGATTACGTTTTTATTGCCCGGTGATGCTCGTGTGTTGTTTGCTGCTCTGTTAGGGGTAGTGCTTGGCATATTCTTGGCTGTGGCTGCACGTAAATAGATGGAATAGTGTGTTTTTTATTAAAATACCACTGAGAATTTACCCCTTTCACCACCTTCACCTTTTTGCTCAATTCCCTTATTCATCGGATATACAGGGTGAAGGGGCACTCGGTCTTTTGTGCACCGTGCAAAGTTCTTCTAAGAACGGTGCATTCACACTGTATGGATAGTGCTCGGAGGAAGTAAGCATCCTGCTTACGGTTGTTGACATGCCGCGTCGTTTCTTTTTAGCGGGGTTTCACCTTGTCTGCCCGATGAATAAAGGGATTGAGCAAAAAAGGTGAAGGTGGTGAAGACGGGAAGAATATGTTGGATACCGACTGTTATAAAGGGAATTTTAAACTATAAAAGAAAAGATGTAGCAGATTTTAAAAAAAGATGCTACATTCTTTTTCTTAACTTGCTACATCTTTTAGGGAAAGACGGAAGTCTTTTGCGAGAAGCTGCTACGTCTTTTTCTTAATCCGATTGCGTTTCTACTATCAATTGCATTTCATTCCACTGCCGGTTACATCGCATTGGGTTTTCGAGTTATTCCTTTTGCAATTGTACATTTGTCGAATGAAACTCTATTTGGATTCCGACTGCTCTCTTAACCATGCGATTTCCTGCGGCCATAGTGTTTCGTCTATCGTCTCAAGTATAAGCGGCATATTGTCGAAACGTGGGTCACGCATCAATTTCTCAAAGAAAGGGAATCCGATAAAACCTTTTCCGATGCTATCGTGGCGGTCCACGCGGCTACCCAATGCTTTCTTCGAGTCATTGAGGTGCATGGCGCGAAGATATTGAAAGCCGACCATTTCTTCAAACTCATTGAAAACCCTTTCATAATCTTCCAACAGGTCATAGCCGGCGGTAAAAGTATGGCAGGTATCCAAGCAGACCCCTACGCGGGTTTTATCTTCCACACGGTCGATGATGTACTTTAAATGCCAGAACTCATTACCGAGGTTACTGCCTTGCCCGGCGGTGTTCTCGATGACTGCCGTCACCTCTTTCGTTTTTTCTAAAGTGATGTTGATACTTTCCGCGATGAGGTTAAGGCAATCTTCTACAGAAATTTTGTTCAGATGACTGCCGGGATGGAAATTTAACAATTTCAGTCCTAACTGTTCGCAACGCTGCATTTCGTCCAAAAAGGCAGCGCGGCTTTTCTCCAATCCCTCCGGTTCCAGATGTCCGAGGTTGATCAGGTAACTGTCGTGCGGAAGGATGTATTCCGGTTGGAAATCATACTTGGCGCAGTTCTCTTTAAAAAGTCGTATACTCTCTTCCGTCAATGGCTTACTTACCCATTGGCGTTGGTTCTTAGTGAAAAGTGCAAAGGCATTTGCGCCTATTTTGTGTGCATTGACGGGAGCGCTTTCGACACCACCCGATGCACTGACATGTGCTCCGATATATTTCATGAAGTTTCTTTTTTTATTCTATAATCCAATGTTCTATATTACGTTCTTTTTGTGAGAAGTTGACTCCGACTTTAACGAGTGTCCTTCCATCGGCGATGTATGGGATAAGGTATCCTTTTTCATTGATCCGTTCCTTCTTTAATGGGGTTTATCATAGCTTTTTCAAGCACTTGGTTTGGTTTACAAAGATAGATAAATTCCCGTTGATACAACAAGGAGTAACCCATAAATGTTTCTTTCATGCAGACCAAGAAGAAATTTTGGTTATGCCACGGATCGGAAAGGAATTTGAAGCCTGTGATATGTGGGAAAGATACAGGTACTCCACTGGGTTGTACGGGTATTTATGTGAAAAATATGAATCCCCTTTCTCGCTTTGTCGATGGCAAGAGAGGGGATTATAAACAGAGTGATAATTGAAAACTTTACGCCAGATTACCTATTTCATCCAGATTCTTTTGAATATCCTCGTCACTGAGCGAGTAGTTCATCAAGTCTCCTGCCAGGTATTTATCATACGATGCCATATCGATGAGGCCGTGACCGGAAAGATTGAATAAGATCACTTTCTCTTCTCCGGCCTCCTTACATTTATTGGCTTCACGGATGGTGGCGGCAATGGCATGGCAGGATTCGGGAGCGGGAATGATACCTTCGGCCTGTGCGAAAAGGCAACCGGCTTCGAAGGATTCGAGCTGCTTGATATCTACCGCTTCCATTAGTCCGTCTTTCAACAACTGAGAAACGATGACACCTGCACCATGATAGCGAAGGCCGCCTGCATGAATATTTGCCGGAGCAAAATTGTGGCCTAAAGTGAACATGGGCAATAAGGGGGTATACCCTGCTTCATCTCCAAAGTCGTATTGGAATTTTCCGCGTGTCAGTTTCGGACAAGAAGCCGGCTCTGCTGCGATAAAACGTGTCTTTTTTCCTTCAAGGATGTTGTGACGTATAAAGGGGAAAGAAATTCCGCCGAAGTTGGAACCGCCTCCAAAACAGGCAATCACCATGTCGGGGTATTCTCCGGCCATCTCCATCTGCTTTTCAGCTTCCAGTCCGATGACGGTTTGATGTAAAGCCACATGACTGAGCACCGAACCGAGGGTATACTTGCAGTTCGGAGTTGTTTGTGCCAGCTCGATCGCTTCGGAAATGGCGGTACCTAATGAACCTTGATAATTCGGATGGGCAGTCAGTATATCTTTTCCGGCGCGGGTAGACATGGAGGGGGAAGGGGTAACCTGTGCGCCGAATGTCTGCATAATACTGCGGCGGTATGGCTTTTGCTCATAGCTGATCTTTACTTGATATACGGCTGCTTCCAGTCCGAAAAGTTTAGCGGCATATGCCAGTGACGCCCCCCATTGTCCGGCTCCGGTTTCTGTTGTAACGTTTGTTACACCCTCTTTTTTGCAATAATAAGCTTGCGGAATGGCAGAGTTCAGTTTGTGTGATCCCATCGGGCTTACACTTTCGTTCTTGAAATAAATATGTGCCGGAGTACCCAGTGCTTTCTCCAGTCCGTAAGCGCGCACCAAAGGGGTACTGCGATAATATTTGTACATTTCGCGCACTTCCTCGGGAATCTCGATCCATTTATCTGTTTGGTTTAATTCCTGGCGGCAGAGTTCTTCTGCAAATATCGGGTAAAGATCTTCGGCTTTCAGAGGTTGTTTGGTACCGGGATGTAAGGGAGGCATCGGTTTGGTTACCATGTCAGCCTGAATGTTGTACCAATAGCGTGGAATTTCATCTTCGGGTAGTATATACCTTTTAGTTTTATTACTCATAATATTGTGGTTTTTGATATTTTAGTTGCCAAAAATAAACATAATTTTTAATACGGTGATTAAATACGCAACAAAGAATAGAATTAATTGTTATTTTGTTTAAGTTTGCAACTGAAATAATGTGTCAATGCGGCAATCTGTTAATGACCCGGATTCCATGGGATAACTTAATTGTGCACGAATTGGAAAGTGAATGCATGGGTACATTATTTTGTATAGCCGGTTGGTATATGGGTATGTTGGCACATTAACACATTATTGATTATGAAGATTTATCATAAAATACTACTGTATCAAAATAAACTACTACAACCCTATGTACGTATTTTGCTTAGGATGATGGCGGTTCTTACTTACATGGCTTCTTTACTTTTGATTGTGGGTGTGGTTTATGAACATGGTTTTCCTCTTTCTGCAACCGATATTTCGCATCTGAAAATTTTGTATAAAGCGGTATGGATCATCTTCCTGATAGATGTTACATTACATATTTTTCTTGAATATAAAGGAACAAAGAAAAACTTCCGGAAGTTGGCGTGGATATTGAGTTGGCTACTTTATCTGACGTTAGTTCCCGTTATATTCCATCGTCCCGATGAAGAGGGAGCCATTTTGTATGTATGGGATTTTTTGGGTAGCAAACTTTATCATATTCCTCTTTTGCTTCTTTTTTCTTTTCTTAATTTATCAAACGGACTGGTACGTTTGCTGGGGCGGAGAACCAATCCGTCATTGATTCTTGCAGTGAGTTTCTTCGTAATAATTCTGATTGGTACGGGATTGTTGTTATTGCCTCGTTGCACAGTAGAAGGGGTCGTATTGTCGTGGGTGGATGCCTTGTTTACTTCGACAAGCGCCGTATGTGTAACAGGCTTAGTGCCCGTGGATGTATCGGCAACGTTTACGCCGATGGGGCTGACGGTCATTATTCTCTTGATTCAGGTCGGAGGTTTGGGAGTCATGACATTGACCAGTTTCTTTGCGATGTTCTTCATGGGAAATACCTCGTTGTATAATCAATTGGTAGTGCGTGATATGGTAAGTTCCAATTCTCTGGGATCTTTACTGTCTACTTTACTTTATATTTTAGGTTTTACCATGGTGATAGAAGGTGCAGGAATGGTATCTATCTGGCTGGGTATACACGGCACGTTGGGGATGAGTCTGGAGGAAGAACTGGCATTCTCGGCTTTTCATTCCATTTCCGCTTTTTGTAATGCGGGCTTTTCTACGCTTCCCGGAAATTTAGGCAATCCGATGGTGATGACCGGGCACAATTCTCTTTATATTTCAGTTTCTTTATTGATTATTTTAGGAGGAATCGGATTTCCTATTCTGGTGAATTTCAAAGATATAGTACTCTATCATTTACGTCGTTTCTGGAAATTTGTGCGTACTCTGAAGCTTGACAGGCATAAAAAACAACATTTGTACAACCTGAATACGAAGATTGTGCTGATTGTGACTTTATTATTGTTAGTATTGGGTACATTGGCGGTTGCTGCTTTCGAATGGAACGGTTCTTTTGCCGGAATGTCCGTAGCCGACAAATGGACACAGGCTTTTTTCAATGCCACTTGTCCGCGAACAGCAGGATTCAGTAGTGTGGACTTAACGAGCTTGAGTGTGCAGACTATATTGATTTATATATTTCTAATGTGGATTGGCGGTGCGGCTCAATCCACTGCCGGCGGTGTCAAGGTGAACGCTTTTGCAGTTGTGGTTCTCAATTTAATAGCTGTTCTACGCGGAACGGAACGTGTCGAGGTGTTCGGGCGCGAACTTTCCCACGATTCTATCCGGCGTTCCAATGCAACGGTGGTGATGTCTCTCGGGGTATTGTTCTTGTTTATTTTCGTATTGAGTATATTAGAACCGAAAATGTCGGTCATGACACTTACGTTTGAGTGTGTGTCTGCGCTAAGCACGGTTGGTTCGAGTTTGAACGCTACTCCTCTGCTTCGCGATGAAAGCAAATTGTTGGTGGCTTTGTTGATGTTTGTGGGGCGTGTAGGGTTGATAACCTTGATGTTAGGAATTGTGAAACAGAAAAAGAATACGAAATATCGTTATCCGAGTGATGATATAATAATTAACTAATATGCCAATGTGCCGACTGGCTGCGCAATAATGGGAAAAACGTCATGTGCAGACGAAGGCAGTGGTTAATTGAAAAAATAGGAGGATATGAAATACATTATTATTGGCTTAGGAAATTATGGGCATGTGTTGGCAGAAGAATTTTCTGCTTTGGGGCATGAAGTGATAGGGGCGGATATTAGTGAGAGTCGTGTAGACAGCATTAAGGATAAAGTGGCTACGGCTTTTGTGATCGATGCTACGGACGAGCAGTCATTGAGTGTACTTCCATTGAACAGTGTGGATGTGGTGATTGTGGCGATTGGTGAAAATTTTGGTGCTTCTATCCGCGTGGTGGCTTTGTTGAAGCAAAAAAAAGTGCAGCATATCTATGCGCGCGCCATTGATAATGTACATAAAGCAGTTCTGGAAGCTTTCAGTTTGGATAAGATTCTGACACCGGAAGAAGATGCGGCCCGTAGCTTGGTTCGTCTGTTTGATTTTGGTACTTCCATGGAAGTTTTCCGGATAGATGCAGAGTATTATATCGTCAAGTTCCGTGTTCCGGAAAAATTTATCGGCTATTTTGTGAATGAGTTGAAGCTGAACGAAGAGTTTCATTTGAAGATCATAGGCTTGAAGCGTGCGGAAAAAATAGAAAATTGTCTTGGTATATCGTTGACTGATAGTAAGATTGTAAATGAATTACCGGAGAATGATAAGATACAGGAAGGGGATGAACTGGTGTGTTACGGTAAATACAAAGACTTCCAGAAATTGTGGAAAGCTTTATAATTTAAAACTATATACTCTTATATGGTAAGAGTATATAGTTTTACTATACAAAAGTGTATACTTTTGTATGACAAGAGTATACACTTTAATTTTGACTTTATCTGTCGGCTTTCAAAGCTTCTTCCAAGTTGATGCCTAATGCTTTGGCAACACCTGTGCCATAAGCAGGATCGGCCTTATAGCAGTTGCGTACATGGCGTTGCTTGATGAATAGTTCGGAATCACCCATGGCACGAGCCGTGTTTTCGAAGAGTAATTGCTGTTCGTCTGCCGGCATTAATCGGAAAAGGTCGCCCGGTTGACTGTAGTAATCATCGTCATATTCCCGTTCGTTATAGTTATAGATGTCACCGTGAACTTTCAAGGGCGGTTCTTTCTTTTCCGGAGAATCTTTCCATTCACCGTAACTATTGGGTTCATAACCTTTGGTTGCGCCATAATTGCCATCTACCCGCATCGATCCATCACGATGGTAAGCGTGGAACGGACAGCGTGGTTTGTTCACCGGTATCTGTTCGGAATTCACGCCGAGACGATAACGCTGGGCATCTCCATAGGAGAAGAGACGTCCTTGTAACATTTTGTCCGGAGAGAAGCCTATTCCTTCTACGATATTCATCGGGTTGAATGCGGATTGTTCCACTTCGGCAAAGTAGTTCTCTGGATTGCGGTTCAGTTCGAGTATACCTACGTCTTGCAAGGGAAAGTCTTTATGCGGCCATACTTTTGTCAAGTCGAATGGATTGATACGATAATTATCAGCTTCCTCCTCCGTCATTATTTGGATTTGGAACAGCCATTTCGGGAAATCACCTTTCTCGATACTTTCGAAAAGGTCTCGTTGGTGAGATTCACGGTCTTTAGCTACGATCGCCTCTGCTTCCTGATCTGTCAGATTTTTAATACCTTGCAAGGTACGAAGGTGGAATTTTACCCAGGTACGTTTGTTCTCTGCATTATAGAAACTGTAAGTGTGGCTGCCGAATCCGTGCATATGACGGTAAGAATAAGGAATACCGCGCGGGCTCATGGTGATGGTGACTTGATGCAATGCTTCGGGAAGCAGTGTCCAGAAATCCCAATTACTGTTAGGGCTACGCATATTTGTTTTCGGATCGCGTTTAATGGCATGGTTTAGGTCGGGAAATTTTAGCGGGTCACGAAGAAAGAATACGGGGGTGTTGTTTCCTACCAGGTCCCAATTTCCTTCTTCTGTATAAAATTTCATGGCAAAACCTCGGATATCTCTTTCTGCATCGGCCGCTCCGCGTTCTCCGGCTACGGTAGAGAAACGTACAAAACATTCTGTCTTTTTTCCGACTTCACTGAAAATGGCTGCACGAGTATACTTTGTAATGTCATGTGTGACGGTAAATGTTCCGTAAGCACCGGAACCTTTGGCATGCATACGTCTTTCGGGGATTACTTCCCGATCGAAATGAGCCAGTTTTTCAATTAACCACGGATCTTGCAAGGTGATCGGGCCACGAGGGCCTGCTGTCTGTGAATTCTGGTTGTCGGCAATGGGACGACCGTTGGCAGATGTTAGTTTTTTCTCTTCCATAATTTTAGATATTTTAATGGATTACTTTTAATATAACAAAGAGAACGAAGATTTTGTTGGTTGTTTTATAAACAATTCTATGGGAAAAAGATAAAATGACTGATAATTGTATCTTTTTTGACTTATAATTATACCCTTGGTTTTATCATATTGCTTTAATTTTGTAGCAGAATAAAGAATGAAATAAACATGAAGAACAAAATTATTTATCTGTTACTGTTTTGTACATGCCTGGCACTTCCGGGACAGGCTCAGCAATTTAAAACTTTTGAAGTCGGAAAAAAGACTTTTTTACTGAATGGAGAACCTTTCATTGTAAAAGCGGCCGAGCTGCATTATACACGTATTCCACAACCTTATTGGGAGCATAGGATCAAAATGTGTAAAGCATTAGGGATGAATACTATTTGCTTGTATGTATTTTGGAATATTCATGAACAGGAAGAGGGACAATTCGATTTTACCGGTCAGAACGATATAGCTGCTTTCTGTCGTCTGGCACAGAAACATGGAATGTATGTCATAGTGCGTCCCGGCCCCTATGTGTGTGCGGAGTGGGAGATGGGTGGACTGCCGTGGTGGTTGTTGAAGAAAAAAGACATTGCTTTGCGTACGCTCGACCCTTATTATATGGAGCGCGTGGGAATCTTTATGAAAAAGGTGGGTGAACAGCTTGTCCCTTTGCAGATTACTCGTGGCGGTAATATTATCATGGTGCAGGTAGAGAATGAATACGGTTCGTATGGCACGGATAAGCCTTACGTTTCTGCCATTCGCGATATGGTGCGTGGTGCCGGTTTCACGGAAGTACCTTTGTTTCAGTGCGATTGGAGCAGTAATTTCACCAACAATGCTTTGGATGATTTGCTGTGGACGGTCAACTTCGGAACAGGAGCCAACATAGACCAGCAATTTAAGAAACTAAAGGAACTGCGTCCGGAAACGCCGTTGATGTGCAGCGAGTTTTGGAGCGGATGGTTCGATCATTGGGGGCGTAAACACGAAACACGTCCGGCCAAGGATATGGTGCAGGGATTGAAAGATATGCTCGACCGTAATATTTCGTTCAGCCTGTATATGACTCATGGAGGTACCACGTTCGGACACTGGGGAGGAGCCAATAATCCTGCCTATTCTGCCATGTGCAGCTCTTATGATTATGATGCCCCGATTAGTGAAGCCGGATGGGCTACTGAGAAATATTTCCTGCTTCGTGATTTATTGAAGGGTTGTCTGCCTGCCGGACAGTCTTTGCCGACTATTCCCGAAGCTCTGCCGGTAATGGAAATTCCAGAGATCAAATTCACGCAGGTGGCTCCTTTATTCAGCAATCTGCCCGTAGCAAAACAGGCAATAGATATTCAGCCGATGGAACAATTCGATCAGGGTTGGGGAAGTATCCTCTACCGCACTGTTTTGCCACAGGATGTAAAAGCCGGAACAGTGCTCGAAATCACCGAAGTGCACGATTGGGCGCAAGTCTTTGCCAACAATACCCTGTTGGCGCGTCTGGATCGCCGGAAAGGAGAATTTACCGTTACATTGCCTGCTTTGAAAAAGGGTACCCAGCTCGATATTCTGGTAGAAGCTATGGGACGTGTTAATTTCGATAAGTCCATTCACGACCGTAAAGGTATCACGGAGAGTGTGGTGCTGGCGGCTACGGACGGTAATAAGCAAATAGTAAAGAATTGGCAGGTGTATAATCTGCCGGTCGATTATGCTTTTGCGAGCAATAAGCAGTACGTTTCGGGTGGCAAGCAGACGATGCCCGCTTACTATAAAGCGACTTTCAAACTTTCGAAAACGGATGATACGTTCCTCGATATGAGTACCTGGGGCAAAGGTATGGTGTGGGTGAACGGCCATGCGATGGGGCGTTTTTGGGAAATCGGTCCGCAGCAGACGCTCTTTATGCCGGGTTGCTGGCTGAAAAAGGGAGTGAATGAGATTATCGTTCTCGACTTGAAAGGTCCTGAGAAAGCTATGGTAAAGGGATTGAAGAAGCCAATTCTCGATGTACTGCGCGAAAAAGCTCCCGAAACTCACCGCAAAGAGGGTGAACATTTGAATCTTTCAGCCGAAACTCCCGTTCATAAAGGTGCTTTCATTCCGGGTAACGGCTGGCAGGAGGTACATTTTGCCAATCCGGTGAAAGGACGTTATTTCTGTCTGGAAGCTCTTTCTCCACAGGCCGGGGATAATATAGTCGCTATTGCAGAGTTCGATGTCTTGGGTGATGATGGTAAACCGGTTTCCCGCGAGCATTGGAAAATCCGGTATGCCGACAGTGAAGAAACCCGCAGTGGAAATCGTACGGCCGATAAAATTTTCGATCTTCAGGAATCTACTTTCTGGATGACAGTGGATAATGTGGCCTATCCTCATCAACTGGTTATCGATTTGGATAAAGAGCAAACGCTCACAGGTTTCCGTTATCTGCCCCGTGCCGAAAAAGGGTATCCGGGAATGATTAAGGAATATCGTATCTATGTGAAGCCGACAGACTTTAAGTATTGATAAATAATTAGATAATTTGCCAATATGCCAATGCGCCAATGTGTCAATTAGCTGCGCGGAATGGTAGCACAGCCAATTGGCACATTGGCGCATTGGCAAATTGGCAAATTATTCAATTGCAATGCATCTTTCATTTTTACTTTTCGTATCATCGCTGTTTTGTTTTTCATCGATAATAAACCGCTGTATTGATTCTTGAATAAATCAATGCATCGATTTTTGATCGTATTTTTATTTCGGGTATCGGTTGTTGCATTGATATTTGGACGAATTGGTTCGTTATACCACTTTTCTGCTTAAAAAAACAGGAAATGGCAGTATAATTCCTTCTTTTGACTGATAATTTTCCTTTTTTGATTTATTAATAGAACATTGACAGAAGCAAAATACCTATTTTTGAGGCAGTTTTAATAATATCATGAAAAATATGAGGAAGATAAAAGTCCTGTTAATATTGTTAATTTTGCCTGTGCTCAATGGCCGGGCTTTTACAGAAAAAGAGTTAGTTGCCGATGGGCAAGAAAAGAATCGGACACAGGAGAGAAGCGGAGTCCCTTCCACCGGAGATGTTGATGTGGCGAGTTTGGAGATCGATGCTTCGCGTCTCGGTGCTCCTATACAGTCTACTATGTATGGTGTCTTTTTTGAAGATATTAATTTTGGAGCCGATGGTGGGCTGTATGCTGAACTTATCAAGAATCGCTCTTTTGAATTTCCGCAACCTTTAGTGGGATGGGTGCCTTTCGGACAGGTAGAGGTGAAAACCGATAGGCCTTGTTTCGACCGTAATCCACATTATGTATCTATTACGAATGATGGCCGCTTGCTTCGTGCCGGACTGGACAACGAAGGTTTCCGTGGCATCGGATTGAAGGAGGGCAGGGAATATTGCTTTTCGGCCTATGTGCGTAGCCGGGACGACAAACCGATGACACTCTCTGTGGAGCTGGTGAACCGGGGAGGAGAGAACCCGCTAAAAAAGGATATCAAAATACGGGGAAACGAATGGCAAAAGATTACTGCCCGACTGACATCTCCTTTTACAGATACCCATTCCCGTTTACGCATCGTGCTGAAAAACCGGGGTACGGTGGATATGGATCACATCTCCCTTTTCCCTGCCGATACATGGAAAGGTCGCGAAAACGGGCTTCGCAAGGATCTGGCTCAGGCGCTTTACGATTTGAATCCGGGAGTTTTCCGCTTTCCCGGCGGTTGTATTGTAGAGGGTAATTCACTGGCTACCCGTTACCAATGGAAAAATACCGTGGGGCCGGTAGAGAACCGTCCGTCGAATGAAAACCGTTGGAATTATACATTTAAGCACAAGGCTTTTCCCGATTATTTCCAGTCCTACGGTCTGGGCTTTTTCGAATATTTCCTGTTGAGTGAAGACCTCGGGGCAGAACCGCTCCCGATATTGAGTTGCGGGCTTTCCTGCCAATACGAGAGTAACGAAGTGGTGCTACTGGACAGCCTGCAACCTTACATCGACGATGCCCTCGACCTGATTGAGTTTGCAAATGGCCCTGTCACTTCCGTCTGGGGGAAGATCCGTGCAGATATGGGACATCCCGAACCTTTTCATCTCAAGTTTATCGGTATAGGCAATGAACAGTGGGGATCTGTTTATCCCGAACGCTTGGAGATGTTTGTAAAGGCCATCCGTGCCCGTTATCCCGATGTGAAGATAGTGGGAAGCTCCGGTCCCAGTGCCGACGGCGAGCATTTCGATTATCTTTGGCCGGAAATGAAACGCATTGGTGTGGACCTTGTGGACGAGCATTACTATATGGAGCCTGAATGGTTCTTTGCCAATGCACATCGTTACGATAACTACGATCGCAAAGGTCCGAAAGTTTTTGCCGGAGAGTATGCTTCGCACGATCATACTACAAAGAAAGATAATAACTTCCTAACAGCCCTTTCCGAGGCAGCCTTTATGACGGGGCTGGAACGTAACGCAGACGTTGTCCATATGGCTACTTATGCCCCGTTGTTTGCGCATGTAGATGCCTGGCAGTGGAATCCCGACCTCATCTGGTATGATAACCTGCAGATGGTGCGTACTCCCAATTATTATGTGCAGCAACTCTATGGCATGAATGCAGGCACGCATATACTTCCCGTTACGCTGAAAGGCAAAACGGAGGGAGTATTGTATGCTTCGGCCGTTTGGGATGACAAAACGAAGGAAATTATCCTGAAAGTTGTCAACCGTAGCGAGACGTCTCAGTCGCTATCTTTCGCTGTCGATGGCCTGAAGAAACGCGTCTTGTCCGGAGGTACACACATATACCTTGCATCCGATGACCTGAAAGCGAAGAACGTGTTGGGTGAACCGGAACGGATCGTTCCCCATGTCCGCCCGCTTAACATGGACGGTAACCATTTGCAATTGGAGATTGCCCCTCAATCATTCAACGTCTACCGGATCAGGTAAAACGATAAAAACAACATAAATCACCGATCTAACCTAAGTTCAATATAATTTTTATTCCGCGTGGTTTCTTCTCCTTCCCGAAGGAGGAAGAGAAGCTATGTAGCATCATTCTTATATCGAGTGGAGGTTAATCTACTAATAATAAATTCTTTCTATCATGAAAAACCTCTTGACGGGCCTTTTATTGTTGGCCTCTACTACTGTTCCTGCGCAGCAGGAAACGATTATCCGCATTCATCCTGAACAGGGAACTACGGTGATCGATAAAAATATTTACGGACAGTTTGCCGAGCATCTCGGTACTTGTATCTATGGTGGCCTTTGGGTAGGCGAGGACTCCCAAATCCCCAATATCAACGGTTATCGGACGGATGTTCTCAATGCTTTGAAGGACTTGAAAGTGCCTATTCTTCGCTGGCCGGGCGGTTGCTTTGCCGATGAATATCACTGGATGGACGGCATCGGCCCGAAGGCAGACCGTCCGAAGATGGTGAACAATAACTGGGGCGGTACGATCGAGGACAACAGCTTTGGCACGCACGAGTTCCTGAATCTTTGCGAACTGCTTGGATGCGAGCCTTATATCAGTGGAAACGTAGGTAGTGGCACCGTAGAGGAACTGGCCAAGTGGGTGGAATATATGACTTCCGACGGTGATAGCCCGATGGCCAACCTGCGTCGCAAGAACGGACGCGATAAGGCATGGAAGGTGAAATACCTCGGTGTGGGCAATGAGAGTTGGGGATGCGGCGGAAGCATGCGTCCGGAGTATTATGCCGATTTGTATCGCCGTTATTCCACCTATTGCCGCAATTATGACGGTAACCGCCTTTATAAAATAGCCAGTGGAGCGAGTGATTACGATTATAACTGGACAGAGGTGTTAATGAAGAATGTAGGCGGACGTATGAACGGTCTTTCATTGCATTATTACACCGTGACCGGTTGGAGTGGCAGCAAAGGAGCGGCAACGAAGTTTACCGATGAGGATTATTACTGGACGATGGGTAAATGTCTGGAAGTGGAAGATGTCCTGAAAAAACATATTACCATTATGGACCGTTACGACCGCCAGAAAAATGTAGCCCTGATGCTCGATGAGTGGGGCACTTGGTGGGATGAAGAACCGGGAACCGTTCGCGGACACCTTTATCAACAGAATACGCTGCGCGATGCATTTGTGGCTGCTCTGTCACTGAACGTATTCCATAAATATGCCGATCGCCTTAAAATGGCGAATATTGCACAGGTGGTGAACGTGTTGCAATCGATGATTCTTACCAATGACAGACAAATGGTACTGACTCCTACTTATTACGTATTTAAAATGTATCAGCCGCATCAGGATGCCACTTATCTGCCGCTCGATCTGATGTGCGAGCAAAAGACGGTACGCGACGGTCGTGTCATTCCTATGGTCAGCGCTTCTGCTTCACGCGATGCAAACGGAAAGATCCATGTCTCTTTGGCGAATGTAGACCTGAAGAAAGAGCAGAACGTCATTTTGACTCTCGGCGACTATAAAGTGAAGACGGTGAGCGGAGAGGTACTTACCGCCAAAGATATGAAAGCTTATAATTCCTTTGAGCAGCCCGATGCAGTGAAACCCCAACCCTTCAAGGGAACAAAACTAAAAGATGACAGGCTATCGGTTATACTGCCGGCAAAATCTATTGTAGTTTTAGAAGTTGAATAATAATGTATAAAGTGGATACTATGATAAAAAGACGTTTTATAGGCTTGGCTTTATTGGCTGGTTCGGTATTGCCGTTGCTTGCACAGGATGTGACGATAGATAGCCCTGATGAGAAATTGAAGTTAACCGTATCATGCCCTGCCGGTGGAGGTTCGGTTTCATATTCGATCGTTTACGATGGAAGGCAGATGTTGGAATCTTCTCCGTTAGGGATGGAGACGAATATCGGGAATTTCTCGGATGGGATGAAATGGTCGGGACACGATGTCCGGAAAATAGATACGGTTTATAACCAATCGCGTATCAAGACTTCGCGTGTGCATTACCAAGCCAATGAACTGGCTTGTGAATTTGCCAGTGCAGAAGGACAAAAGATCGGCGTGACGTTCCGCGTAGGTAATAATGATGTCGCTTTCCGCTATACCTTGCCCCGGCAGAATGGAAAAGGGAGCGTTGTTGTCAACAAAGAGCAGACCGGTTTTCATTTCCCGCCACAGACTACCACTTTTCTTTGCCCCCAGAGCGATGCCATGATAGGCTGGAAACGAACCAAACCCAGTTATGAAGAAGAATATCGCGTTGATGCACCGATGAATGAACGTTCACAGTACGGGCACGGATACACCTTTCCTTGTCTGTTCCGTATTGGTGAGCAGGGCTGGGTGCTGGTCAGCGAAACAGGAGTGGATAGCCGCTATTGCGCTTCTCATCTGAGCGATGCTCACGAAAGTGTGTATACCATCGCTTTTCCGATGCCCGAAGAAAATAATGGCAACGGAACGGTTGCGCCCGCTTTTGCTTTACCCGGTTCTACTCCTTGGCGTACGATTACGGTGGGTGAGACACTACGACCGATTGTAGAAACTACCGTTCCTTGGGACGTGGTAGAATCTCTTTATGAAACACAACACAATTACAATATGGGGCGTGGCACCTGGAGTTGGATACTTTGGCAGGATGACAGTATAAATTATGAAGACCAAGTGAAATATGTTGATCTCGCTGCTGCCATGGGATATGAATATGTGCTTATTGATAATTGGTGGGATAAGAACATCGGCCACGACCGCATGGCACAACTCATCCGGTATGCCCGTAGTAAAGGGGTGGAGGTATTTCTCTGGTACAGTTCCAGTGGCTATTGGAATGATATCGAGCAGAGTCCTGTCAACCGGATGGATAATGCCATTATCCGCAAACAGGAGATGCGCTGGATGCAAAAGTTGGGAGTGAAAGGCATTAAAGTGGATTTCTTTGGTGGTGACAAGCAGGAGACGATGCGTCTTTATGAAGACATTCTCAGTGATGCCGATGATCATGGATTGATGGTCATCTTCCATGGTTGTACGCTTCCCCGCGGATGGGAACGCATGTATCCCAATTACGTGGGTAGTGAAGCGGTGCTGGCTTCGGAGAATCTGATCTTCCAGCAACACTTTTGTGACGAAGAGGCGTTTAATGCTTCTCTGCATCCTTTTATCCGGAATACGGTGGGATGTATGGAGTTTGGCGGATGTTTTCTCAATAAGCGGTTGAACAGAGGAAACGACGGAGGAAACATTCGTTGTACCACTGATGTTTTTCAGTTGGCAACAGCGGTTTTATTTCAGAATCCGATTCAGAATTTTGCACTTGCCCCGAATAACTTGACGGATGCTCCGCAACTCTGTCTCGACTTTCTGAGAAAGGTGCCTACCACTTGGGATGAAACGCGTTTCATCGACGGATATCCGGGAAAATATGTCGTGCTGGCCCGTCGCCAAGGCGACCATTGGTATGTAGCTGCCATCAACGCCACTAAAGAGCCGTTGAAGTTGAAGCTGAATCTACCGATGATGGCCGGAAAAACGGTCTCTTTCTACGGTGATGACAAGCGGCAACAACCGCAATTGCAGTCGCAGAAAATAAAGAACGACGGCAGTCTTCAAGTGGTGATTCAGCCGCAGGGAGGTGCCATTTGGGTCAGTAAATAACACATTTAGTATATAATACCATGAAATTGACAAACCTTTTAAACTTTTGCCTGCTTCTGATAGTAGCAATGCCTGCACAGGCAAAAGTAGAAAATGAGCCCGATTCGGTATTTCTCTTTTCGTATGCACATGTCGACGGAGGGAGTGGATTGAAGTTTGCTTGGAGCATCGACGGGACGAAATGGTTGCCGGTGGCCGATGGTTTCGATTATTTAAAATCCGATTTCGGCCCGTGGGGAAGCGGAAAGAAAATGTTTCGTCCGCAATTGCTGCAAAGCCGGAAGGATGGTAAGTGGCATTGCCTTTGGGCAGCTACCGTGACCGGAGAAACCCTTGCTTATACCGTTTCGCCCGACCTCTTGAAATGGAGTTGTCAGGTTTATGCTCCGGCAGATCCCGTTCCCACTGTAGAGCGGAAAACGATGATAGAGGGTAGGGAAGAGGACGGATGGATGCAGAAGACCTCTTACGCTACTGTGGAACGACTGATTCGTTTTGCCGATCATAAGAAATATCGCCAGATACAGAATGAGGAACGCATGGAACAAGACCCTGTCCGTTTCGCCGGATTGGAACCGGTGGAAGCTATCGTACGCGTGCGGATGAACGATGCCAAGCCTATCAGTGAACATCTCATCGGTATTTTCTTTGAGGATATCAACTATTCTGCCGATGGCGGACTATACGCCGAGCTGATTCAGAACCGTGATTTTGAATATGCTCCCACCGATCGGGGAAACGACCGGAACTGGAGTTCCACCCATTCGTGGAGTGTGCAGGGCGATGGTGCTACATTGAACATCCGGACAGATGCCCCGATCCATCCCAATAATCCCCATTATGCCGTGCTTGATGTGCGGCAGCCGGGAGCCGCTTTGCAGAATGCCGGCTTTGACGGTATTGTAGTGAAGAAAGGAGAGAAATACGACTTTTCACTTTTCTCGAAAGCAATGAAAGGCAAAGGGGGAAAGGTAAAGGTCGGCTTGGTAGACGGAGCGGGCAGGAAGCTTGCACAAACGGTTGTTTCCGTCTCTTCCAAAGAGTGGAAGCAGCAACGTGCTGTGCTCACTGTAACCGCCGATGCCGTTGATGCCGTTCTGTCCATCTGTCCGCAAGCTGCCGGAGAGTACGCGCTGGATATGATCTCCCTCTTTCCGCAAAAGACTTTTAAAGGCCGTAAGAACGGACTTCGTGCCGATCTGGCACAGACATTGGCCGATCTGCATCCCCGTTTCATGCGCTTTCCCGGAGGATGCGTGGCTCATGGCGATGGGGTCGGTAATATATACGACTGGAAAGGCTCTATCGGTCCGTTGGAAGCCCGCAAGCCGATGCGTAACCTTTGGGGATACCATCAGACCCGCGGCTTAGGTTACTTCGAATATTTCCAGTTTTGCGAAGATATAGGTGCCGAGCCGGTTCCTGTACTGGCGGCAGGGGTTCCTTGTCAGAATTCGGGTACATGCAGCCACCATTCCAAAGGTGAATTGGGCTGCATGGGACAGCAGGGCGGCATTCCGATGGAAGAGATGGGAGCCTATGTACAGGATGTGCTCGATCTGATAGAATATGCCAATGGCGATGCCAAAAAGACGGTTTGGGGCAGGAAGCGCGCCGAAGCCGGGCATCCGAGACCTTTCAATCTGAAATTTATCGGTATTGGCAATGAAGATCTGATCACGGATATCTTTGCCGAACGCTTTACCATGATATTCAATGCCGTAAAGGAGAAATATCCCGAGATAACGGTAATTGGCACTACCGGCCCGTTTTATGAAGGCACCGATTACGAAGAGGGATGGGCTCTTGCCACCAAATTGGATGTGCCGATGGTCGATGAGCACTATTACGTCTCTCCGGGGTGGCTGATCCATAACCAGGACTTCTACGATCGTTACGATCGTACGAAGTCGAGAGTATATCTTGGTGAATATGCCGCCCATCTGCCCGGCCGTCCCAGTAACATAGAGACCGCCCTTTCCGAAGCCCTCTACCTAACGGCGGTGGAACGCAATGGCGACATCGTTTCCATGACCTCCTACGCTCCGCTCTTGGCAAAGGACAGACATACACAGTGGAGTCCGGACTTGATTTATTTCGATAATACGGAGGTGAAACCGACAGTCGGCTATTATACGCAGTTGATGTACGGACAAAACTCCGGTAACGAGTATCTGTTTTCCGCTATCGATCTGGACAACCGGCAGGAGGCGGTGAAAAAGCGCGTCGGCGCATCGGTTGTGAAAGAGAATGAAAGTGCTGACATCATCGTGAAACTGGTGAACCTGCTTCCTGTAAGTGTTCGTTCGCAAGTGGAGCTGGACGGGGATGCATTGATTCATCCTTCGGCTATAAAGACCGTCCTCACGGGCGATCCGAAAGATAAACAGGCAAAGCCTGTATCCTCCGGCTTCGAGTTGTCGGGTAATAATTTCTCTTATGAGATGCCTGCCTATTCGTTTACTGTGATACGTATTCATTCGACCGGTAACCGGTGACAATTATCGTATACCGGTATTACCTTTATAAAAAACAATCTTTATATATAGCATGTAAATCATGAAAAAGACATTTATATTATCATTGGTTCTTACGGCGGTGGGAACGGTTTTTGCGCAGAAAGAGCCGCTACATCCTGGCTATCCGATCGATCCTGTTCCTTTTACTTCGGTAAAAGTGACGGATCATTTCTGGGGGCAGCGACTGAAAACCAGCCGTGAGGTTACTATTCCGTTGGCTTTCCGGAAGTCGGAGGAGACGGGACGCATTAAAAACTTTGAGAAAGCTGCCCATCCCAGCGAAGACTATAAGGTGGAGGGTTTCTCGTTTGACGATACAGATATTTACAAAACCATCGAGGGTGCCAGCTATTCGCTGCAAACCTATCCCGACAAGCGGTTGGAGAAATACATCGATAGTATTCTCGCTATTGTAGCCACTGCCCAAGAACCGGACGGATATTTGTATACCGCCCGTACGATGAATCCTAAACATCCTCATGACTGGGCAGGGAAGGAGCGTTGGGTGGCTGTGGAAAATCTGAGCCACGAGTTCTATAACTTGGGGCATATGATCGAGGGTGCCATTGCCCACTATCAAGCCACCGGTAAACGGAATTTTCTCGATATTGCCATTAAGTATGCCGATTGTGTCTGCCGGGCCATAGGGAATGCTCCGGAGCAGAAGAGACTCGTGCCCGGACATCAGATTGCCGAAATGGCACTGGTGAAACTTTATTTAGTGACGGGCGACCGTAAATACCTCGATCAGGCTAAATTCTTTCTGGATGCACGCGGATACACTGGCCGGAAAGATGCTTATAGCCAGGCGCATAAACCGGTCATCGAGCAGGATGAAGCTGTGGGGCATGCCGTACGCGCTGTTTATATGTATTCTGGCATGGCAGACGTGGCTGCCATTACGGGAGATAGCTCTTACATCAAGGCCATCGACCGGATTTGGGACAATATTGTTTCGAAGAAGATGTACATCACCGGTGGTATCGGCGCCCGTCATCAGGGAGAGGCTTTCGGTGATAATTACGAACTGCCCAATCTTTCCGCCTATTGCGAAACCTGTGCGGCTATCGGCAGTGTTTATATGAATTATCGTCTTTTCCTGCTTCATGGCGATGCCAAATATTTCGATGTGCTCGAGCGTACTCTCTATAACGGGTTGATCTCCGGTATATCGCTCGACGGCGGTTCTTTCTTCTATTCCAATCCGTTGGCTTCGGATAGCGGGTATAGTCGCAAACCGTGGTTCGGCTGTGCCTGTTGTCCCTCCAATATCAGCCGTTTCGTCCCCTCTCTGCCCGGCTATGTCTATGCGGTTAAAGACCGTCAGGTGTATGTCAATCTTTTCCTTTCCAATCGTGCCGAACTGAAGGTGAACGACAAGAAAGTGGTTTTGGAGCAGGAGACATCCTATCCCTGGAAGGGCGACATTCGCTTGAAAGTGCTACAGGGTAATCAACCTTTCGGCATGAATGTCCGCATTCCCGGATGGGTGCGCGGTAGTGTGCTTCCCAGTGATTTGTATGCGTATGCCGATCATCAGCAACCGGCTTATCGGGTGATGGTCAATGGGCAGGAAGTAGAGGGTGAACTGCACAACGGTTATCTCACCATCAACCGTAAATGGAAAAAGAATGATGTGGTGGAGATTCATTTCGACATGCTTCCCCGTCTGGTGAAAGCCAATGAGAAGGTGGCGGCCGATCGTGGACGAGTGGCCGTGGAGCGTGGTCCGGTGGTTTATTGTGCCGAGTGGTCCGACAATGATTTTAACGTACATACCCTGCTGATGAACCGCCCTCCGGAATTGCGTGTGGTAGAGAAGCCGGAACTGCTGTACGGTCTCAATCAGATTGTAACCGATGCCCAGGCTTTGAGTTATGACAAAGCCGGAAAGTTGGCGGTGAAAGATGTAAAACTGACCCTGATCCCTTATTATGCCTGGGCACACCGTGGCGAGGGAGACATGGAAGTGTGGCTTCCGATGGAGGTTAATGCCACTTCTGCACAACCACAAAAAGGGGTGGAATGGAAGGATAACGGATTTTTCGATAATAAATAGAGTAACGCTAAATTATAATGTAATCTCAAAATTGACTGTGACAAGCAGACGATTTTTCCTTATATAAAGTCTGCTCAGGAGTACAATCCGGAGTTGACTTTCTGGATCTCCCCGTGATTATTTCCTTCGTGGGTGAAAGTGAATTACTATTATTAGGTTTGGAGTAATGATAAATACAATCAGATTTCCCTTTTTTCGGTGTATAGGGTAATATAATGTAGACAGGCAGGATTGACATATAGTGGTTCTGCCTATATTATTATGAGTGGGGAAAGTATGACGGATATTTCCCCTTTTTTGAAAGAAGTATAGAGTCTTCTTTGTACTATATGTGGTATTTTTGTCGATGTTCTGATGCATTGAACTAACACCTGATTTGTTCAATGAAGCAGATGGATCTGATTTCTTTATTTTTTTAAATATGGTTTATGTATAAATATTTAAGTCTTTGGCTTTCTTGCCTACTTTTCCCTGCATTCTCTTTTGCGCAAAGCGATTGGCAACTTGTATGGAGTGATGAATTCGACACGGACGGTCCGCCGGATTCTTCCGTATGGAACTTCGAGCAAGGTTTTACCCGCAATGAAGAGGCGCAGTGGTATCAATCGGACAATGCGGTTTGCAAAGGCGGATGTCTGGTGATTGAAGCACACAAGGAAAACAACCGTCGTAATCCATGCTATGAAGCCGGAAGCCGGGATTGGAGAAAAAACAGGGAGTTTATAGGATATACCTCTTCATCCGTAAATACTGCCGGAAAGAAAGAGTTCTTATATGGACGTTTCGAAGTTCGCGCCCGCATACCCGTGGCGAAAGGAGCATGGCCTGCCATCTGGACATTGGGCAGCAGTGCGGAATGGCCCTTGTGCGGTGAAATAGATATATTGGAATATTATCAGATAAAGGGCGCCCCTCATATTCTTGCCAATGCCGCATGGGGTACAGATGAACGGTATGTTGCCAAATGGAACAGCAAAGCGATTCCTTTTACTCATTTCACGGAGAAAGATGCCGGTTGGGCCTCAAAGTTTCACATCTGGCGGATGGACTGGGACGAAAAAGCTATCAAGCTCTATCTGGACGATGAGTTATTGAACGAGATTCCGTTGAGCAGCACAGTGAACGGAAGTCTTGGCAATCATACGAATCCTTTTATGACTCCGCAATACGTGTTACTGAATCTGGCTGTCGGTGGTATAAACGGCGGACCGATCGACGAAGAGGTACTGCCTATGAAGTATGAGATAGATTATGTGAGAGTATATCAGAAGAAAGACGAAATAGCCAGCGGGGAGATTTGGGAAGACAATAACGGGCGGCATATCAATGCTCACGGGGGCGGCGTGTTGTTTCACGAAGGGAGGTACTATTGGTTTGGCGAACACCGGCCGGCCAAAGGGTTCTCCACAGAGGTGGGGGTGACCTGTTACTCTTCTCCCGATTTGTGCAACTGGACTTACGAAGGGGTAGCATTACCTGTTTCCTCTGAAGAAGGAAACGACATCGAAAAGGGATGTATCATGGAACGCCCCAAAGTGATTTATAATGCGAAAACCGGCAAGTTCGTGATGTGGTTTCATCTGGAACTGAAAGGAGAGGGATATGCGGCTGCCCGTGCGGCAGTAGCTGTCAGTGATACGCCGGCCGGCCCTTACCGGTTTGTCCGTTCCTGTCGCGTCAATCCTGGGGTATATCCGCAGAACATGACAAAAGCGGAACGTAAAGCTAAGCTCGACACTAAAGATTATAAAACATGGTGGACTCCGGAATGGCGCAGAGCTGTGGAGCAGGGATTGTTTGCCAAACGGGATCTGAAGAGCGGCCAGATGTCAAGAGACATGACGCTGTTTGTGGATACGGACGGAAAAGCCTATCACATTTATTCATCGGAAGAAAATCTGACTTTGCAGATTGCAGAACTTACGGATGATTACTTGGGGCACACCGGTAGATACATTCGTCTCTTTCCGGGAGGGCACAATGAAGCGCCTGCCGTTTTCAAGAAAGAGGATACCTATTGGATGATTGCCTCCGGTTGTACCGGATGGGAACCGAATGAAGCCCGTATGTTCTCGGCGCCTTCTATCTGGGGGCCGTGGAAGCAGGAGGGAAATCCCTGTGTCGGCAAAGATGCCGGCAAGACATTCGGCGGGCAGAGTACTTTTGTATTGCCGGTTGCCGGTACGAATGATACGTTCATCTTTATGGCGGATGTATGGCGTCCGAAGAGTTTAATGGATTCACGTTATATCTGGTTGCCTGTTCGCTTCGGGGTGGATGGGAAACCCATTATCGAATGGCAGAGCCGATGGAGACTCCCCTAAGTGAATCGTGAAGTTCAGAGAAGTATACTTTTAGTGTAAATGACGTATAATTTTCCATTTTTGATGGATAAGCAGACAGACCGGAATGAAATTCCTCCCCTTTTGAAAGATAAATGGAGTCCTTTTTCTGTTATATCCCTTAAATTTGTCAAGTAGAATCAATCTTAAATAATATCATGAACATGAATAGGCTTTTTATCGGATTGCTGACAGCGATCATTGTACTGCTCCCTTGCCGGGAAATTTCGGCCAAACAAAAAAAAGAAGTGAAGGAAGTTCCCGACCGGGAAGTCTGGTGTGATGTCATGTATCGAATGGCTGCTCCGGTATTGAGTAACATGAGTCGGGGAGAGTTGCAGAAAAATATGCAGGTGGAGCTTAGCCCCACTTGGGACGGTCGCGATAAAAGGGTTACTTATATGGAGTGCTTCGGCCGTCTGATGGCTGGTTTGGCTCCCTGGCTCTCTTTGCCCGATGACGATACGACAGAAGGCAGACAGCGGAAGCAACTTCGGGAGTGGGCATTGCAGAGCTATGCGCAGGCTGTCGATCCGGCGAGTCCCGATTACCTGCTTTGGCGTAAAGAGGGTCAGCCATTGGTGGATGCCGCTTATGTGGCCGAGAGTTTCCTTCGCGGATACGATGCCCTCTGGATACCGTTGGACAGCTTGACCAAGCAGCGCTATATCACCGAGTTTACCCAACTTCGCCGGGTAGATCCTCCTTATACGAACTGGTTATTGTTTTCTTCAACCGTGGAATGCTTTCTTAAGAAAACCGGTGCTGCGAGCGATAATTACCGCATCACTTCGGCCCTTCGCAAAGTGGAAGAGTGGTACGTGGGTGACGGATGGTACTCGGATGGTCCGGAATTTGCTTTCGATTATTACAATAGCTTTGTACTTCACCCGATGTATTTCGAATGTCTGGAAGTCATGACCGATGCCGGGACTAAGGGTATATGGAACGTCGGCAAGGCGAATTACGGAAAGGCGGTGAAGCGCATGCAGCGTTTCGGCATGATTCTGGAACGGTTTATTTCTCCCGAAGGTTCATTTCCGGTATTCGGTCGCTCAATTACCTATCGTACAGGCACGTTGCAGCCATTGGCATTGCTCTCTTGGCGTCAGATGTTACCCGAAGAGCTGAGTGACGGACAGGTCCGTGCTGCCATGACGGCCGTTATTAAACGAATGTTTTCCGATAATCATAATTTTAATGAGAACGGTTTCCTGACATTGGGCTTCAACGGAAAGCAACCGAAAATTTCAGATTGGTACACCAATAACGGAAGTCTGTATATGGCTTCGCTTGCTTTCCTGCCGTTGGGCCTGCCTGCCGACCATCCGTTCTGGACGGATGCCCCGCAAAGCTGGACATCGAAAAAGGCATGGGAAGGAGAGGACTTCCCCAAAGATCATGCCTTTCATGAATAATACTTTAGTTTACAAACCTATATAAACACATTCCATGATGAACATAAACATAGTAAAAACATACGGAGTCGCTTTAACCGCTTTCTGCATCTGCTCATGCTCCGTCAATACGCAAACACAGAAAAATGAATATATTGTTCCGGGAGAGGTCTGGAACGATACGGAGGGAAATCCGGTGAATGCCCACGGTGGCGGTATCCTCTATCATGACGGCACTTACTATTGGTATGGCGAGTACAAGAAAGGAAAGACAGTCCTTCCCGACTGGGCTACTTGGGAGTGCTATCGTACGGATGTAACCGGTGTCAGTTGTTACTCTTCCACGGATTTGCTGAATTGGAAATTCGAGGGTATTGTGCTTCCTGCCGTAAAGGATGATCCGGAGCATGACCTCCATCCCTCCAAAGTATTGGAACGTCCGAAGGTGGTTTATAATAAGAAAACCGGGAAGTTCGTGATGTGGGCACACGTCGAGAGTGCCGATTATTCCAAAGCTTGTGCCGGAGTAGCCGTTTCGGACTCACCGGCGGGCGAGTTTAAGTACTTAGGAAGTTTTCGGCCGAATGATGCGATGAGCCGTGATCAGACTGTCTTTGTCGACGATGACGGCCGTGCTTATCAGTTTTATTCTTCCGAACACAACGCCACGATGTACATCAGCCTGCTGACGGACGATTATCTGAAACCGAGCGGGCGCTTTACACGTAACTTTATCGGGGAATCGCGCGAAGCTCCTGCTGTATTCAAGCAGGATGGCAAGTATTATATGCTCAGTTCCGGCTGTACCGGCTGGAATCCCAACGTAGCGGAGATAGCTGTGGCCGATTCGATTATGGGTGAATGGAGAACCATAGGCAATCCCTGCACCGGGCCGGATGCCGATAAGACTTTTTATGCGCAGAGCACTTATGTGCAACCGGTGGCCGGAAAAAAGAACGCTTATATAGCGATGTTCGATCGTTGGAAGAAGACCGATTTGGAAGATTCGCGCTATGTGTGGTTACCCATACAGATAGAAGGTGGTGTGCTGACCATACCCTGGCGTGATAAATGGAACATGGATGTTTTTGATAAATAAGAGTAGGGCGATGAAGCGTGTTCTGTTGTTTTTCTGCCTGTGGGTAGCCTGTACTGCCGTTGGCCGGTCACAGCGTCTGGTAGCGGTGGGAAAAGGGTATAGTTGCACTTCGGTCAATACGGCTGTATTTCGTAACAACTCCTTAGTGACGCATGGTGGCGAACAATACATCAGTTATTACGATCAGGATGTGGTTATCTGGTCATAGGGAAACGGAAGTTGGATTCGTCCGAGTGGACATTACATCGTTCCCAATATCGGGGGAATGTAAAGGATGCACATAATATTATCAGCATGATGGTGGATGGAGAAGGGTATCTTCATGTAGCTTTCGATCATCACGGCCATTCATTGAATTATTGCCGCAGTGTAGCTCCCCGTTCTTTGGAATTGGGCGATAAAGTACCCATGACCGGAGTCGATGAAGGCAATGTCACCTATCCGGAGTTCTATCCGTTGGCCGGTGGCGATGTTTTGTTTGTCTATCGTTCCGGATCGTCGGGGCGCGGAAACTTAGTGATGAATCGCTATTCAATAAAAGAACGTGCCTGGATGCGCGTGCAGGATGTACTGATCGATGGAGAAGATGAACGGAACGCCTACTGGCAGCTTTATGTGGACGAAGCAGGGACTATTCACCTCTCGTGGGTGTGGCGCGAAACCTGGATGGTAGAGACGAATCATGACATCTGCTATGCCCGCTCTTTCGACAACGGGGTCACTTGGTATAAGACGAGCGGGGAGAAATACGTTCTTCCCATCAGAGCTGCCAATGCCGAATATGCCTGTCGCCTGCCGCAGAACTGTGAGTTAATAAACCAGACCAGTATGAGTGCCGATGCCGCCGGAAATCCGTATATCGCTACCTATTGGCGCAGTTCGGACAGCGATGTTCCCCAATACCGCCTTGTTTGGTACGACGGACAGGCATGGCATAATCGCCGGGTAACCGACCGGAAAACCCCGTTCACGCTGAAAGGGGGAGGAACGAAAATGATTCCGATTGCCCGTCCGCGCATTGTGGTGGAAGCCGGTGAGACGTATTATGTTTTCCGGGATGAAGAGCGGGGCAGCCGGGTCTCTGTGGCTCATACTAAGGATGTGGCAACAGGGGAGTGGGCGATAACCGATCTCACGGATTTTCCGGTAGATGCCTGGGAACCTTCACATGATACGGAGTTGTGGAAACAGGAGCGGAAGCTCCATCTGTTCGTACAACGCACCCGCCAAGGAGACGGAGAACACACAGCAGAAATAGAACCTCAGATGGTCTATGTGCTCGAAACAGATTTAAGCAGTAAATAAATATAAATATGAAGAAA
>OHTB01000073.1_pt1 | contig 65063 bp, 58 predicted proteins | sample 1578771 | NCBI WGS metagenome assembly OHTB01 (sample SAMEA3879516, study PRJEB24766) | human gut metagenome | biome: human-associated habitat; feature: feces | place: USA | collected 1985/1987 | reverse complement strand
ATAAAGGTTACTAAATAAATGGAGCGAAAAAATCACTTTTTGGTATTTTTTTATTTAAATATTCTGCTTTATTCGGGATTCATAGATAAGATTAGCTTATTTTTTAAATTTATTCTTTTATGGGTTTTGTTTTTATGTATCAATTTTGTACTTGATCTAAAATGTATCTTGTATTTATGTTCTAAATATATATTATAATAGATGTATATTTTGTTAGATTCTGTTTTTCTTATCTTTATATGCTGTATAGAATTCTTTTCGGTACGCTGTGTAAGGGGTACGGCATATTTTATTATGTTATTTGTGAGGGCAATATTTTATTATAGGGGATAATGCTCTATGTAGCGTCTGGGATATAGCTGGTTGTGCTTTTGTGCAAGTAAATTGTTATAGAGAGTTCTTTTTTGATAGTTTTTAGCAGGAAAGTAAGGATATCACGAAAGTTTATTCGGGCTATGTGAACTGAACCTATGTGGACGTGCATGAAATGGATTGCTTTCAGAGGGTACAGGAAGATTTACTTTATTGATATAATTTTAGAGATATTTTACATTTCTGCAATATATCTTTTTTTGAAAAGATAAGGTCGAAGGTACTCGTTTTGTTTTCCGGTCTTATCTTTTAATTTATACTGTTTTTTACCTTTAATATCTAATAAACAGATATGGCTCTATTAATAGTAGGATAAACGGTGAGCTACCATAAAAAAGAAGAGACTGTCTTAAAATGGAGTGAACCCTAAAAGTTAGATAAAAAACTTTTAGGGTTCACTCCAAAATAGAAATTGAAAGTTGAAAATCTTATAGATTGAAGCTTTAGAAGAAAAAAATTCCCTCTTTTAGTCTTGTATTGTGATGAATTAAGGCTAAAAGAGGGAGATTTTTATATTGTGACTTACAAGTTATAAGTAAGGCTGTCTCAAAATGAAAAATGAGACAGCCTCTTTTTCTTTTATATGAATAGGTTATTCAGCTTCAATAGCAGTTGTTTCTGCTGTTTCTTTCTTCTTGCTTAGCATTGTGTAAGCAATCGGAGAAGCAATAAATAATGAAGACAATGTACCAATGATAACACCCAGAATCATTGCAAATGCAAAGCTGCGGATAGAATCACCACCGAGGATAAAGATGCACAGCAATACGATCAATGTACTTAATGAGGTGTTGATTGTACGGGCCAAAGTTGTATTTAGTGAGTCGTTGAACAATTGACGTTTGTTACGTTTCGGATATAAACCAAAGAACTCGCGTACACGATCAAAGATTACCACTTTATCGTTGATGGAGTATCCGATAGCTGTTAGGATAGCACCGATAAACGTTTGGTCTATTTCCAATGAGAAAGGAACAAAACCCCATAATAATGAGTATGCACCGATGATCATGATCGTATCACTGGTAAGTGCTACTACGGAGCCAACACTGTAAGCAATATTACGGAAGCGAAGCAAAATGTATAAGCCGATAGCAATCAATGCTAAAACTACCGACCAGACGGCCGATGTCTTGATATCATCTGCAATACTTGGACCTACTTTCTGTGAACTGATGATACTGCCACCTGTGTGGTTGTCACGGTCAATGAAAGTAGCCAATGAAATGTTTTGAGTTAACAACGGCTTTAATGTTTCATATAAGTATGCTTCAATTTCAGAATCCACATTGTTACCTTCTTCTTCGATGCGGTAATTAGTACTGATACGAACGGTTTTTTTGTCTGTACCAATAGCGATAACACTTACATTTGCATCACCGAATTTACTTGCGATCAACTCACGTACTTGTTCGGGCTCGATAGCTTGTTCGAACTGTACCTTATAATTACGTCCACCTGTAAAATCGATACTTTGGCTCAAGCCACGAATAGCGAATGATGCTATACATACCAAAATAATAATACCTGTAATCATGAAGGAACGTTTGTTACCTTTCATGAAGTCGAAATGAGTATTTACCAACAGGTTTTTAGAAATTCCGGAAGTAAATGTCAAGTTCAGCAGTTTATCTTTATTCATGTAATGTTCGTAAACTAAACGAGTCATGAATACTGCTGTAAAGAACGAGCAGAGAATACCGATAATCAATGTAGTGGCAAAACCACGAATAGGACCAGTACCGAAATTAAACAGAATAATACCGGTAATAATAGATGTTAAGTTGGAGTCGAAGATTGCCGAGAAAGCATTGGAGTAACCATCAGCTAATGCTTTTTTCACTCCTTTGCCGCTACGTAATTCTTCTTTAGTACGTTCGTAGATAAGTACGTTCGCATCCACAGCCATACCGAGTGCTAATACCATACCGGCAATACCGGACATTGTCAGCGCAGCTTGGAAGGATGAAAGAATACCTAATGTGAAGAAGAAGTTGAGGATTAAAGCACCGTTGGCAATCATACCTGGGATGAAACCGTACATGGCGCACATGTAAATCATCAAAAGGATGAGTGCCACTACAAATGAGAAAATACCTGCATTGATAGATTCCTGCCCCAATGACGGACCGACAATATCTTCTTGCACGATGTGTGCCGGTGCCGGCATTTTACCTGATTTCAATACGTTTGCCAAGTCTTTGGATTGTTCCGGACTGAAATTACCGGTAATGATTGAGTTACCGCCTGTGATTTCCGTACTTACGTTCGGAGCAGAATATACATAATTATCAAGTACGATTGCAATAGAGCGTCCGATATTTTGTTTGGTCAATTGTGCCCAACGGCGTGCACCGTCTGTGTTCATAGACATGCTTACAGATGGTTTACCATGCTGGTCGAAATCGTCTTTGGCATCTGTTACTACATCACCTTCCAACGGAGCTTTACCGTTGCGTTCGGTAGATTTGATAGCATACAACTCGAAAGTCTGTCCTTTTTTGTCGAAATCAGCAGGAGCAACTCCCCATTTTAGACGGAGGTCCTTAGGAAGTTCTGCTATTACTTCTCTCATCGCCAAATATTTGTTGATTTCAGCAGTGTCTTTGTAATTAGCATAACCGATAATGGGGCCTTGACCACTTGAATTTAACTGAAGAATGGCCATCAAAGGATGTTCTTTTTTGATTTGCTCCATATTTATAGAAGCTTCCTGTTGGTTACCTTTCAGTGCAGCTGCGATACTGTCGGCAGCACTGATGGCTTTTGCCGGTGTTGCTTCCGCTACTACTTCTTCTGTTGCTATTACTTCAGTAGAGTCGGTTGTTGTGCTTGCGGTTGTTACCAGAACATCACGCAGTTTACTGTCTACAGACTGCATTACCGGCAATAATTCTTTCGCTGTATAGGTTTCCCAGAATTCCAGATTGGCAGAACCTTGGAGGAGTTTTCTCACACGTTCCGGTTCTTTGATACCCGGAAGCTCTACCATGATACGCCCCATTCTGTCTTCAAGACTTTGGATATTCGGCTGAACTACACCGAAACGGTCGATACGTGTACGGAGTACATTATAAGAGTTTTCTACGGCAGCTTTTACTTCAGAACGCAATACTTTTTCTACTTCAGCATCAGATGACTTCTGGTTAACTTTGTCTTTCAACTGTTGCGTTGCAAAAAGTTCGGAAAGTTTAGCGTCCGGTGCTATTCTGTGGTATTCTTTAATGAAAAGAGTGATAACATCGTCCTGGCTGTTGGTAGCTTGTTTGGCAGCAGTTGCCAGTGCCTGATTGAAATTTTCATCGGGCTTGTTATCAGCCAATGCTTTAATAACATCGGGTATGGATACTTCAAGGATAACGTTCATACCGCCCTTGAGGTCCAAACCTAAACTAATTTCCATTTCACGACACTGTTTCAGCGTATAATTACCCAGCCATACTTTCTCGTTTGAAAGAGAGTCGAGGTAGTCTTGTTCTACTTTAGTATCGCCGTTCGCTATCTCTTTTGCCTTATTGGTATAATGGCGGGTAACGAAGGAGAAAGAGAGGTAGAACACGCATACCAGCGTGAGTAATACCGCAAAAACTTTTACAAATCCTTTGTTTTGCATTTTACTTTTAATTTATTATGATTACTTTTTTAATTAATTCTGTCGCTATAAGGCTGCAAATATAGTTTTTTTTTCACATCCAGTGGTAATTAGCAGCTAAATATTTGAGGTTAAAACCGCATTTTGCCCTTAAACTGATATTTCTTTCAAAGAAATAAAATTTATCCCCGAAGGAAAGTAGCAATCCTCCGAGGATAAATTAGTCGGCTTCGAGTTTATTCTTTTTTAGCCTTAGATCGCTTTTTTTATTTAATTCATGCCTCTGTTTCTCAGCATTGGTTCCAATTGCGGCTCTGTTCCACGAAAGTTTTTGTAGAGTGTCATCGGGTCTTCGCTGTCTCCTTTTTCAAGCACATTGGAGCGGAATAAATTGGCTGTTGCTTTATCAAAGATGCCATGTTCTTTGAAAGCTTCAAAAGCATCATTATCCAGCACGTTTGCCCAAAGATAGCTGTAGTATCCTGCAGCATATCCACCGATGATGTGATTGAAATAGGTCGTACGGTAGCGTGGGGCTATTTCGGGGATGAGTCCTAATTTATCCATTGCTTCTTTTTCGTAAGAGATTACATCCAGATTCTTTACATCTGTCAGGTTGTGCAGATTCATGTCGAGGATGGCGGCGGCCAGTAATTCTGTTGTCATGAAGCCTTGATTGAAAGTCTTCTGTTTTAATATCTTATTGATGAGTGAATCGGGGATTACTTCTCCTGTCTGGTAATGTTTTGCATACATTTTCAACACTTCTGGTTCGGTGGCCCAATGTTCGTTTATTTGTGAAGGAAGTTCTACAAAATCACGAACGACGTTGGTGCCCGAAGTACCTTTGTAATTGCACTTGGTCAACAGTCCGTGAAGCCCGTGCCCGAATTCATGGAAAAGCGTTTCTACTTCGTCCATCGTTAGTAAGGATGGTGTATCGCCTATTGGTTTGGTAAAGCTGGCTACATTGCAAACCAACGGTCGGATATCTCCCTGCTGTTCACGATAATTGCTCATCCAGGCACCCCCACTTTTTCCAGGACGTGGAAAGTAATCTACATAGAAGATTCCTAAGTGGGAACCATCGGCGTCTTTTACTTCAAAAACTTCTACATCGGGATGATAAACCGGAATGTTTTGCAGTTTTGTCAATGTGATACCATACAGTTTATTGGCTACTGCAAAAGCGCCTTCGCGTACGTTTTCCAATTTGAAGTAGGGCTTGATCTCTTCTTCGTCCAGGTTGTATTTTTCTTTACGCAGCTTTTCCGTGTAGTACCACCAGTCCCAAGCTTCCAATTTTTCACCTTTACCTTCTTTATCCATCAATTTTTGCAGTTCAACAGCTTCTGCTTTGGCTTTGGGAAGTGAATGGTTCCATAAATTATTGAGGAATTCCATTACGGTGGTTGAATTTTTGGCCATTGTATTCTCCAAAACAAAGTTTGAGTAGCAGTCAAAACCTAATAAGTTTGCTTTCTCAAGGCGTAAACTGACAATTTGGGTGATTACTTTCTTGTTGTCGTTCTTGTCATCGTTATTACCACGGTGGGTGTATGCTTTGTATATCTTTTCACGGAGCGGGCGATTCTCAGAATACTGTAAGAAAGGCAGGCGGCTGGCATTGTGTAAGGTGAATAACCATTTTCCTTCTTGCCCGGCAGCTTTAGCTTCTTCCGCAGCACTTTGGCAGAACCATTCGGGCAATCCTGCAAGGTCTTCTTCTTTGTCGACAAAGAGTTGGAAGGCATTATTCTCATTTAATATATTATTACTGAATGTGATACCAAGAGTCGATAGCTCTTTGTTTATTTCACGCAGGCGTGCTTGTTTGTCAGCAGGCAGGTTTGCTCCCGAACGAACAAAATCTTTGTAGGTTTTATCCAACAGGCGTTCTTGTTCGGTGGTAAGGTGCAGGCTGTTTTTCTGCTGATATACGGCATCTACCTTTTTGAATAGTTCTTGATTGAGGGAAATGTTGTCGCTGTGTTCGGAAAGTACCGGCGCTATTTTTATGGAAAGTTCGGTTAGTGCGTCTGTTGTTTCTGCATCTGTCATATTGTAGAAAACGGCACTGACACGATCTAATATAGGAGAGCTGTTATCCAACGCTACGATTGTATTCTCAAACGTGGGCGTTTCGCTATTTTCAATGATTGCTTTAATGTTCCGGTTTTGCTCTTCTATCCCTTTCAGGAAAGCAGGTTCGTAATGTTCCAGCTTGATTTTATCAAAAGCCGGAACACCATACTCGGTTTGAAATTCGTTTAAAAACGGATTACTTTCTGTTTTCGTAGTGCAGGAGTACATCATACAACTTGCTGCTAAAATAATTATTGTTCTTTTTAATTTCATAAGTATTATAATTGGGTTATGATTATCATTTGTAGTGAATTACCGCTTGGCAACATAGCACCATATGGGGTAGTGGTCGGAGTCTTTAATAGAACGGTCTACCGTGCAGTTATAAGCTCTCAGGCTTTTACTGATTAGGATGTTGTCTATTCGAAAATAAAACTTATTCTGATTATAAGAAATTCCCAATCCCTGTCCTGATTCGGTGAAGGCATCATCTAACTTTTCGGCTATAACCCGGTGGGTATAGGAGATCGCAGTATCGTTAAAGTCCCCACATACAATAATATACGGATGCTGGGAAGCTGCAATTTCGGCTGCAATAACATCTGCTTGTTTGGCGCGGATGGCGGAAGCCTCTGCTAATTTACCGACCAAATGTTGAGTGCCACTTTTCACTTTATGGGCATTGGGATCTTTCAGCATTTCTTCATATACCGCTTTATCCGCTTTTGTTAACTTGTTAGATTCCAAATGGTTGTTGATAAGGGTAATTGTATCTTCATTGATTTTTAATTCATAAATGGCCGAGCCGTTGTAGCTACTGTCATATTGTAGTTTTCGTGCCGAAAGGATCGGAAATCGGGAGTAAACAGCTATCCGGTTATTGCCGTTCTCTTGACCTACACGTTGAATATGCCGATAAGGATATGCTTTCATACCCTCTTCTACTTCTTTGGCATTAAGATGTATTTTGGCAGTCGGAGAGATGTTGTGTTCCTGTAAGCAGATGATGTCGGCATCGCTCTTACGGAGATATTCGAGTACCGGATTTTTGCCGTTTTCCTTTTCCATGTTGCCAAAGGACATAATATTGTAGGATAGTATTTTAATGCTTCCCTCCGGAATATTTGCTGTATGAAGATTGATAGGAAGATAGGCCCGGATTTGCGGATAGCAGAAAGCAAAGCCAAGTATAGACAGAAGAGCGAACTTATAGCGTACGATTAACCAGAAAATAAGAAAACAAAAATTGATGGAGAGGAAAATAGGAAAAGTAAGTCCCATGCATGCTTCGACCGGGTGTATTACGGGAGAAATGTGTGGGCTATAGGCGGTCAGCAAGAGAACTCCGACAAAGAATGCATTGACTGCCAAGATCAGATAAGCGAAGACTTTTCCGATGTGTTTCATATCTTATTTTTTACTTGCATCGAAGAGGCTTTTCTTTTCTTCGGTAGTGAGGCTCTCGTATCCTGACTTTTTCAGCTTATCGAGAATGCGGTCCACCTCATCCGATTGCGCTTTTTTCCGGGCATTATAATCATAGTCTTGTTCGCGGCTGTAATTGCCATAATGCACTTTCATTTTGGGTTTACGCTTCCAGTTTTTTTTATAGAAAAGAGAACTCACTCCGTCTAATATTCTGTTTATCCAAACAGTGATATCTGTGCCTTTACTCAGACTGGCGGCAAACCAGAGACCTGCCAATGCACCACCTAAGTGGGCGATGTGTCCTCCGGCATTACCGGAAGTGATGAACAACAGATCTGTCAGGACCACTATTAAGGCCAAATATTTTAGGCGTATAGTACCAAAAAGAAAAAGGCGTACGGGATAGTTGGGCTCTCGATAGGCGGTTGCCACCACGATGGCAAGTACGGATGCGGATGCACCTACCATTGTCGATACTTCCACCATGGGACGGAAATAAGGAAACAAATTATAGGAAATCATGTACAATAATCCTCCGCATATACCTCCCAAAATATATAAACCGCGTAAATGCTTGCCGGAAAAGAAGTAGAGGAATAATTGACCAAACCAATATAGCCAAAGCATATTAAACAGAATATGCATAAAACCGGCATGCATGAACATATAAGTGAACAGTGACCACGGTTGCAGGATAAACCGGGTAAAGGAGGCCGGAAGTGCCAACAGTTCGAATATTCCGGCAGCGCTTCTATTGAATAGTTGCAATAGAATGTTTATCAATGCAGTTGCTACAAAAATCCCTACATTGATGTATATGAGTTGTATAAAGACATTTCCTCTGCGAAAAGCTTCTTTAAGATCAGTTATAATATGTCCCATGATCATTGTTTTTTTTCTTCCAATACATAATCAGAATAAAACCGAATATCATTCCTCCTAAATGGGCAAAATGAGCTACATTATCATTAGGATTATTGGCAAATCCGGAATATAGTTCGATTAAGGCATATCCGATGACAAAATATTTGGCCTTGATAGGAAATGGAAGCGGGAAAATGAACAATTGTTGATTAGGAAATAACATTCCGAAACCTAACAGGATCGCATATACGGCTCCTGAGGCTCCTACGGTATTCATCATATTCAGGTATTCGCTCATCGGTATTGTCCCGCTAAAAGTCTGGACCATGGAATATCCTGATAAGACAGTCTGGTATTCAACGAATTGTACGATCTCCTGGATAATTCCTGCACCGATACCACAAAGAATATAGTAGAATAAAAAACGTTTCGGCCCCCACACTTGTTCGAGAATGCGTCCGAACATCCACACGGCGAACATATTGAAGAAAAGGTGAGTGAATCCTCCGTGCATGAACATATAGGTTATCAACTGGGCGGGATTAAAGTCTTCGGCCATAAAAAAATGCAAACCTAAATAGTTTGCGAGATCTATACCATAACTTTGTGCAACGATTGTTCCTAAATAAAACAGTACATTGATAATTATCAGGTTTTTAGTAACTGTAGGCATCATATATTTGAATCTCTTTTATGCTAATTTACGAGTAATGGGTGCAAAAATACGAATAAATTCTGTTTTAAAGCAGAAAAATGAATCCCTATTAGCTCTTTTTCAGCAAATTGATGCGTTTTTTTGATGTTTTTATTTGATATATTGTTTTGTTAGTCTATATTTGTGAGGATTTTACGTCGTCTATCTTTTTGTGTAACACATATATTAATTAATCATTTACGAATTATGAATAAGGCTGATCTTATTAATGCTATCGCAGCTGAGTCTGGTTTGAGCAAAGCTGACTCAAAAAAAGCACTTGATGCTTTTGTGTCTTCAGTTACTGGCGCTTTAAAAGGTGGTGACAAGGTTTCTTTGGTTGGTTTCGGAACTTTCTCTGTTTCTGAGAGAGCTGAAAGAACCGGTATTAACCCTTCTACAAAACAAGCTATCACTATTCCGGCAAAGAAGGTTGCTAAGTTTAAAGCAGGTGCAGAACTCTCTGAGGCTGTTGAATAAACTATATAGTTGAAAGATTTTAAAAAAAGGGGGCGTGCTAACGCCTCCTTTTTTGTATCTTTGCGCGCAGAAAATAATTGTAAGCTATGAATATAGAGAATAAACTTGTAATGTCCGTAATAAGCGGACTGAAAGCTCTTTATGGTCAGGATGTTCCTGCCGTACAGGTGCAATTGCAGAAAACGAAAAAGGAATTTGAAGGACATCTTACCTTGGTTGTGTTCCCTTTCCTGCGTATGTCGAAGAAAGGACCGGAACAAACTGCACAGGAGATCGGTGAGTACTTACAAGCTAATGAGCCGGCAATAGCTGCTTTTAATGTGATAAAAGGCTTTTTGAATTTGACAATAGCTTCTTCTGCGTGGATTGAATTGCTGAATATGATTCATGCTGACGAACGGTATGGTATAATGGCTGCCGATGCTGATTCTCCACTGGTGATGATTGAATATTCTTCACCTAATACGAATAAACCCCTACATCTGGGGCATGTACGCAATAATCTGCTTGGAAATGCATTAGCCAATATTATTATGGCGAATGGCAATAAGGTCGTAAAAACCAATATTGTAAACGATCGGGGTATCCATATCTGTAAGTCTATGTTGGCCTGGAAACTTTATGGTAATGGTGAGACTCCCGAATCATCCGGTAAAAAGGGAGATCACTTGGTTGGGGATTATTATGTCTCTTTCGATAAGCATTATAAAGCGGAAATAGCTTCGCTGATGGAGAAGGGCATGACGAAGGAAGAGGCGGAGGCAGCTTCTCCACTGATGAATGAAGCCCGTGAAATGTTGGTGAAATGGGAGGCGGGAGATCCTGAAGTACGTGCTTTGTGGGCTATGATGAATAATTGGGTGTATGCCGGATTTGACGAGACTTACCGTAAGATGGGAGTTGGTTTCGATAAGATATATTATGAGTCGGATACTTATCTCGAGGGAAAGGAAAAGGTAATGGAAGGATTGGAAAAAGGTTTCTTCTATAAGAAAGAAGACGGTTCGGTATGGGCTGATCTTACGGGAGAAGGGCTCGATCATAAGTTGCTGCTACGTGCTGACGGTACTTCTGTGTATATGACTCAAGACATCGGGACAGCCAAATTGCGTTTTGCCGACTATCCCATCGATAAGATGATTTATGTGGTGGGTAATGAGCAGAATTATCACTTTCAAGTGCTCTCTATCCTGCTTGATAAGTTAGGATTCGAATGGGGTAAAAGTTTGGTTCATTTCTCATATGGTATGGTCGAACTTCCGGAAGGTAAGATGAAATCACGGGAAGGAACAGTGGTGGATGCCGACGATCTGATGGAAGAGATGATTGCAACTGCTAAAGAAACCTCTCAGGAGCTTGGTAAACTGGATGGATTGACACAGGAAGAGGCAGATGATATTGCCCGCATTGTCGGTTTAGGTGCATTGAAATATTTTATCCTTAAAGTGGATGCCCGCAAGAACATGACATTCAATCCGAAAGAGTCCATCGATTTTAATGGAAATACCGGGCCGTTTATTCAATATACTTATGCACGTATACAATCTGTACTTCGTAAGGCGGCAGAGAACGGTATCGTTATTCCTGAGCAACTTCCTTTAGGAGTTGAATTGAGTGAAAAAGAAGAAGGATTAATCCAGATGGTAGCTGATTTTGCAGCAATTGTTAAACAGGCCGGGACAGATTACAGTCCGTCTGTTATTGCCAATTATACTTATGACTTGGTGAAGGAGTATAATCAATTCTACCATGATTTTAGCATTCTGCGCGAAGAGAATGAAGCGGTGAAGATATTCCGTATCGCATTATCTGCCAATGTGGCTAAGGTAGTACGTTTGGGAATGGGCTTATTGGGCATTGAAGTGCCGGCCAGGATGTAAGAGTTGATGTGAGCTAATATAGAACATACGGGAATTCTTCAAGTAAGATTGACTTGCTGAAGAGTTCCCGTATATTGTTTTTATTCCAGTTAGTGTTTTAAGTGAAGTTAGAAAGACTTTTTTGACAGGGATGAATGATGTTTCTGATTATTCTTTCTTGTGTAAGTACCAGTCAGTGTTTTCATTACCATTACTTTTTACCCAATTTGTGAAATTCGGATAAATCTCGTCAATTCGTATGCCTTCATTTGAGCAGTCGAAGTCTTTGATGTTAGGCAAATGTATGGCATAAGGCATGTTGTCTTTAGAGATATAATACATTTGTTGGCTCTCATCGGTCAGATCATTTCCTTTTCCAAAATGGCTGCTGTCTGCCCGTTTAGTGGGTACATAATTGGGAAGATGCAGTTCTTTACCTCTTTCATTCAAGGCATTGATAATGATAAACGGATTATAAGGGGGGAGCATGGCTGCTGATTCGATCTGTGGAGTTCCGAAAGTTGTAGTGACGGTAAACTTACCTTTTTGTTTTACAGCTTGCTTCATGTTGTCTGCAACAATAATAATGGCATTGTCATTATCTGCTCTTTCCTCCAAACCTTTATTGTCAAACTGGAACAGGGGGCTTGCTGTGAATGTATAGTTCTCATAAGCAATATTTACGGCAGTTACTTTATCGGGAGTAACTGATAGGCGGTATCCGAATCCGTTAAAATTATTGTATCCGGCGCCATCCCAATAGGGAGTGAATTCGTCTATAGTAGAGGTAATCCGGTTTTGCATATTCTTATATACTCTTGATTGATAGTATACCACTACGTCGTTCAAGTCATAGTCTCCTTGATCTGGCCATAGATCTTCAAAAGCGAGCAATCCGAAATAGGTTGTATAGTTATCCTCTTCGGAAGGACCCGGATCTTCTGGCTTTTCCAATTCAGCCATGTTGCTCCCATCAATAGCTCCTTCCACATCTGCATGACAATACATAATAACGTCGGTATAGTTTGGTCGCTGGCTTTCCAATGGTCTGTCTTCTATCCCTATGGTAACCGAGCTGTTGGCCTTATCAAAAATAGCGATTGTGTGCTGATTGTTTTCATCGCCGTTTTTGGTATTGAGTGCATTGACGGAGTAATAGTTATGATTTCCACTGGAGTGGCCGATATTTCCTTTGATAAAAGCACTCGAAGAGACTCCCCAACCAATAGTAACTCCTGCTGGAAATTTATCTTCGAATTGATTGGTTTCCTTATTCCAATAATGTAATTGTATCGTACTTCCACAAGAGATACCTGCCGATACAGGGAAAGCAATAATTTTTTGTATGTCGTTGACAGAACTTGGTAGCTGTCCGGTGGGGTAGGTATAATAGAGAATCGTATTACTTACTGAAGGTGCATATTTTCCTATCATAGCCAAGTTCACCTTTGTTTCCTTTATAATGGGAATGCCTGTTTCTACTCCCGGTGTGAAATATTGTGGAAAATAACTTTGCATTTCTTCTTTGTATGGAGATGTAGTAGCTTTGGTAATGTTGTATAGTTCGTTTTCCGGGAAGATGAAACGCTCCGATAGTAAATAGCTGGGGTAACCGGATTCGTTCCAATTTCCTAATACCAGCATATCGGAAGGATAGGTGTATGTCATGGCTCTGGTGTTTCCGCTTCTGTTTTTGGGGTCTTCTATGCCAGCAGAAATCCTGCTTGCAGTAACCTCTGTCTCTATGAAAGGTACACCTACATACGGTGAGTAGATATAGGCTTTCTTGATATAGGCTGGCAGGGTCGTTTCTCCTTTCAGTATGCCTTTGGCATCTGTTATACCGCGATAGATCGGCTCAATATCTTTCTTTGTACTGATCCCATCGTTTTCTTCAAAAGGGTTTTCGCTGTAAATTTCTATCGATACAGTATAGTCCTGCAAGCCTAAGTCTATGTCTATCGGACAATTAAGCGTAGTTTGAAAATCGAAATAATCGCCTTTTACAGGCTTCTCGGGAGCTTGTGATAAATCTACATCTTTTACGCAAGATGATAAACCGAACAGTAATATACTACTGGCGCAGAGGAGTCGGGTCGTAATTTTTTTCATATATATGTTATTTGATTTGTTTGCTGCTGCAAAGATAATAAGAAATAGATATAAAACACTGAAAATGAGTAAAAAATAAGAGACATTCTACAAAATGAGAATGTCTCTTAGAAAAAATCTTATTATGTTATTTCTTTTTTGCTGTCCGTCCCTTTTTAGGAGTGGACGTTGCTTTTTCGCTTTGCAGCTTGATAATCTCCAAACAAGTTTTCAGATTCAAATCTGCGGGAACCACATCTTTAGGGATTTTATAGTTACTTCCTTTATAAGAGATATATGGTCCGTATCTTCCGTTCAGTATTTCCAGTTCCGGTTCTTCGGCGAATTGCTTGATGTGGCGTTTGGCCTCTGTGGCTCTCTTCTCTGTGATAAGTTCGATGGCTTCTTCAAGCGTAATGGCCATCGGATCGAGTGTCTTAGGCAGAGATATGTATTTACCGTCATGGCGTACGTACGGTCCAAAGCGTCCTGTACCTATGCTTACTTCTTTATCCTCGTATTCGCCAACGACACGCGGAAGTTTAAACAAGTCCAATGCTTCCTGAAGAGTGATCGTTTCCATTGACAGGCCCTTCTCCAAACGTGCAAAACGGGGCTTTTCTTCCGAATCCGTACTGCCGACTTGTACGACAGGTCCAAAGCGTCCGATTTTGACCGATACTACCTTCCCGGTTCCCGGTTCTTCACCCAGAATACGTTCACCTACTTTATGTTCTGTTTTAGTAGCTAATGTCGACTCTACCGAAGGATGGAATCCTTTATAGAAGTGTTTCATGATTGCTGTCCATTGTTTCTCTCCGTCTGCTACCTCGTCAAACTCTTTTTCGATATTAGCCGTAAAGTTGTAGTCCAGAATATTTGAGAAATATTCGTTCAGGAAGTCATTCACTACCGTTCCGATATCGGTAGGCAGTAATTTTGATTTTTCTGCTCCTACTATTTCGGTATGTATGGCATCACTTATATTTTGGCCTTTTAGTGTCAGTATATTGAAAGAGCGTTCCTCACCTGCTTTGTCTCCTTTCTCTACATACTCGCGTTGCTGGATAGTAGAGATAGTAGGAGCATATGTGGAAGGACGGCCGATACCTAATTCTTCAAGTTTGCGTACGAGACTGGCTTCTGTGTAACGCGGCGGACGTTGGGTGAAACGTTCGGTAGCGACAATATCATTGTGCTCGAGCACCTGTCCTTTTTTCAATGGAGGAAGCAGATGGCTTTCATCTTCCTGTTCGTTTTCGTCGTCATACGATTCTTTATATACGCGAAGGAAACCGTCGAAAGTAATAACTTCTCCGGTTGCTGTAAACACATCATCATTGGTACTGATACCGATGGTTGCAGTTGTCTTTTCCAGTTCGGCTTCTGCCATTTGTGAAGCGATGGTACGTTTCCAGATCAGGTCGTACAATCTTTTTTCCTGTGAGGGTGCTTCTACGGTGGAGTTTTCCATATAGGTAGGACGGATAGCCTCATGCGCTTCTTGTGCACCTTTGGTTTTGGTGGTAAAGTGGCGCGGATGCACGTATTGTTCTCCCATCATGTTGATGATAGCCTGTTTGCTACCTTCAGTTGCATATTCCGACAAGTTGACCGAATCGGTACGCATATAAGTGATTAATCCGGCTTCGTATAATTTTTGTGCCAACATCATGGTTTGTGCCACTGTATACCCCAATTTGCGGGCCGCTTCCTGTTGCAGAGTCGAGGTTGTGAATGGTGCGGCCGGGCTTTTCTTTATCGGGCGTTTGGTAATATCTTCGATTGTGAATATAGCATCTTTGCAACTTTCCAAAAATGCTTTGGCTTCTTCTTTTGTCTTAAGGCGATGAGCCAGTTCCGCTTTCATTTCTGTCAGTTTACCGTCAGTGTCCGGTACGAGGAATATGGCGATAACGCGATAAGACGCTTCGCTCTTGAATGCCTGTATTTCCCGTTCCCGCTCTACAATTAGCCGTACGGCTACTGATTGAACACGTCCGGCGGAAAGAGCCGGTTTGACTTTCTTCCACAATACTGGAGAAAGTTCGAAACCAACGATACGGTCGAGGATGCGTCGTGCCTGTTGTGCATTGACCAAGTTGATATCGATTTCGCGTGGATTCTCGATGGCTTTTAATATGGCATTCTTGGTGATTTCATGAAAGACGATTCTCCGGGTCTGTTCCGGTTTTAGTTTCAATACCTCATAAAGATGCCAGGCGATGGCTTCTCCTTCGCGGTCCTCATCGGATGCTAACCATACAACGTCTGCTTTCTGGGCTTCTGCCTGTAGTTTTGTTACCAACTCTTTCTTGTCTGCCGGTATTTCATAATTGGGCTTGAAGTTTTTATCGATATCGATACTGAACTCTTTCTTCTTCAAGTCTCTGATATGACCATAGCTGGAGAGTACTTTGAAATCTTTCCCCAGAAATTTTTCAATGGTTTTTGCTTTTGCTGGAGACTCGACAATAACAAGGTTTTTCTGCATAACTTTTACTTTAATTAAGAATGCCGAGAGTGGTGCTTTTCTAAGTTTCAACTCCCATTTATTCTGAAATTCGCCGACAAAAGTAGAAAAAAACATTTTCCTTACCTTATAATATAGAGAGAATCTGTTCCTTTTTTGCAAAAAAAGACTTTTTTTAGGAGTCAGGGAAGCGAGGAGACGAGATTTTTTAGTAATGGACAAATCCCGGAATAGAGTGCAATACAGCTTTATCGTATCGGTATCGAAAAGCGTGGCGGTGCGAGGGTGGGACCGCTGCTGTTTTGTTTGTCAAAAACTGCTTCACGGAGAATTTCGTATATCAATCCGCCTACGTCCAATCCGAGTTTGAATTTCTCAAAGCGGTAGTAAGGAATCACGATCGGCACTGTTTCCCAACGCCCTCTCATAGCATTATAATAGCGCTGTGCCCCTACTTCCATACTGAATCGGTCGGACATGTCGACGGACATGGTGGCGCCGTATCGGTGGGTGCTCATCCCATAGGAGTTTCCAATATCATACGAGCCGAAGAACTTGAGGGTAACTTGATCCGAAGGATGATAGAGCAAGGCTCCCGAGGTACTGAATGCTTGTCCACTGATGTGGCTCATATTTATTTTCATAGCATTGACGCTCAGTTGTAATGCCAGTTTGGGATTTAAAACATGTTGGTAACCGAGAGAAGCGTTGTTGAAGCGTCCGATTCCCGGTAGACTTGTCTGTGTTCCGGAACCGAAGAAAGCTCCGTGGCGGAATTGTTTTATGATGCCGTCTGTTTGATAGTCTCCCCGAAAGATCGGGGAGGGATTGGTATAATAGGGCAGATAGATTTCCTTTTTCAGTGAGATTTCAGGTGGATGATTCATAGGTTTGTATGGATACGCATCGGACGGATACAAAGGATAAGTGGCTCTCTCCATAAACGGATCGGGTGGAAGAAGCTTAAATGAGGTTCGGGAGGAGGTATGTATGCTGTCGTTGATCATGTGTGTACTATCTTCCTGGGCAGAGAGCGACAGCGAAACCGAAATCAGCAGGAGAAACATGCCTAAACGGATTGAAAGACACGATATATCGGCTTTTTGTATCATATGCTTTTACCCTCCTTTGTTTTTGTGAGTTTGTTTGACAAAAGTACAACAAAAAAGTGAGATTGAGAAAAGTACAGCAATAGAATTGAAATACAGATAGTTCGGACAAAAAGTGGAAACAGGGTAAAGCCAAGTAAAACTGCTAAAAAGCCAAGTGAAACCGGAGCGACGTTGCCAATCTGTAACCTAAGCAATAGGTGACGAATTAGACACGGGAACGGATGATAAAAGACTGAATGATAGTTGTTTTTGCACAGCGTACAAGTTGAAAAACACGTCAGAAACAGCAAATTTCGGTAAAACGGCTGAAAAAAGTTATATTTCCGGTTCTTATTCTGTGATACACAGTATTTTGCGTAACAACAAGTAACTCTACACAACGTAATTTTGAAACTTAAAAAAGTAGAGTTATGAAGAGTACATTTTCGACAATCTTTTATCTGAAAAGACAAGTAGTAAAGAACGATGGTTCATCACCAATCATGGGACGTATCACCATCGACGGCACGCAAACACAATTCAGTTGCAAACTGACTATTGATGCCAAAATGTGGGATGCCAAAACCGGACGCGCGACAGGTCGCAGTACGGCGGCATTGGAAACCAACCGTATGCTGGACAAGATACGGGTGAAAATCAACGGGCATTATCAGGAGATAATGGACAGGGACAATTACGTCACGGCAGAAAAAGTAAAAAACGCCTTTCTGGGATTGGAATACCGCCAATACACCCTGCTCAAAGTATTTGAGCGTTTCAATGAGGATTATACGAAGCTGTATGAAACCGGAATGAAATCGAAGTCCAGCCTGAGCAAGTATCAAACAGTATATAAACACCTGAAAGAGTTTATATACCAGCGTTACCGCATGAGCGACATCGCCCTGAAAGAACTTACTCCCGCTTTCATTACCGACTTTGATATGTTCCTGCGGGTAGATAAGCACTGCTGTAATAATACCGTATGGATTTATACCTGCCCACTCCGGACAATGGTATCCATAGCCATCAATAACGGCTGGCTCGTCCGCGATCCGTTCCGTGAATATGAAATCCAGAAAGAAGATACGGAGCGTGGCTTTCTCACCCGTGAAGAAATCAACCTGCTTATAAACGGCAAACTGAAAAACGCCCAGCAGGAACTGATCCGTGATTTGTTTTTGTTCTGCACGTTCACGGGACTTAGTTTCACGGATATGCGCAATCTCTCGGAAGAGAACCTGCGTACTTATTTCGATGAACACCTCTGGATTTATTTACACCGCCAAAAGACGGGTGTACAATCCAACATCCGCTTGCTGGATATTCCGTTAAAGATTATTGAGAAATACAGGGGAGTTCAAAAAGACGGCAAGATTTTCCCTGTTCCCTGCTATAACGTGTGCAGATATAACATACAACACCCTATATCCAAAAGATGCGGTATCACCAAACATCTGACTTGGCACATGAGCCGCCATACGATGGCTACGGAAATATGCCTGACGAACAATGTACCCATTGAAACGGTAAGCTCCATCTTGGGACACAAGAATATCAAAACGACACAGATTTATGCCAAAATCACGAAAGAAAAGCTGAACAAGGATATGGAAAACTTGTCGGCTCATTTGGAGAACATCAAGGAATACAGTAATATTACCATCTAATAAAGCACGTCATGGAAAGAGGAACTATAACCATACACGAGAACAATGTTATCCTGCGGGGTAACGTCTGGATGACCGATTACGAAATCACCGAAATGTTCGGTGTCACGTCTTCCGCCGTGAACAGCCAAATCAAGGCTGTTTACAAAAGCGGAGTATTGAATGAATACGATACCTACCAATATATCCGGTTGGAAAATGGCAACCGTGCGGATGCCTATAATCTGGAAATGATAACCGCCCTCGCTTTCCGGCTGAACAGCCTGCCCGCCAAAGTTTTCCGGCAATGGGTGGTGAAGAAAGCGGCGACACCAGTCCGTTCACACCCGCCTATTGTCCTCCAACTGAAAGACGGCTATTCATGCTAAGCGAAATAAGGGGCAAACCGCAATCAAGGTCTGCCCCTTATTTCGTTTTTAGCGGATAGCTTTCTTGTAGTTCTCTTCCAACATCCGCTCGATGTCCGTTTCCCTGTACAACACCTTTCCCCCAAAGAGGATAAATGGTATTTTCCGGTCGTTACGGTACTCCTGCAAGGTGCGGCGGCTGACTTTCAACCGTCCGGCCACCTCCTTGTCGGTCATGTACCGTTCGCCATTGAGTGGCGGGCGGTAATTCTCCGCCAACATTCTTACCTCTTTTGTTCCCCTGCGTAAGGCGCACAAGGCTTTTGCGATGAGTTCATCGTCCGCCGTCATTACATTGTCATTCATATATTATTGTGGATTTTAGTGGCTCGCTACAATGGTCAGGGATTATCCTTTTCCGTCCGGAACAGGTCTATTACGGGTAATAACCGTTCCACCTCTTCAGGCTTGTAATAGAACTTACGGTTTATTTGCGAGAAACCGATCAGGCGGTTATCCCGGAGTGTCTGCAATGTCCTGCGGCTGATATGCAGCAGGCGGCAGACGTCCTCCCCGTCCAGCCAATTTCCCATCTTCTTGTCATTGCACCTATCATATAGGGTGCTTACTTTCTCCGTCAGTGTGCCCACACCGGACAATAACGCTTCAAAAGTCTTCTTCTCAATAATTACTATTTCCATATTCCAATCTGTTTTTCGGGCAAAAGTAATCTGTTACTGGCGTACTTCGTATCGTTTTGCTATTCATAGCCGTTCATGGCAGCTTGTGTCTTTCGTTTGGAACAGACTGGCTTTTTTACCTTCCCCGAAATACATAGAAATCTTCCATAGGTGGCTGCCTACCTGTGGAAACAACCCGTGCAATAGAGGGAACTTTGCCCCGAAATCAAAAAACAACGATATGGAAATCATAACGATAGAAAGTGCCGCCTATAAAGAGTTGGTAGCCAAAATAGATTTGATAGCGGGATATGTCCGTGAGAGCGAACAGGAAAAAAACAAAGATACGGCGGACGTATGGATGAGCGGTAAGGAACTGATGTCACTGCTCGGTATCAGTGCCCGTACCCTCCAACGTCTCAGGGACAACAAGCGGATTAACTACGCCATTTTCCGGGGAGCTTGCCGCTACCATATCTCGGAGGTGGAACGGTTGATAAAAGACAGCCTATATTCTTGCGATGCCGGGACACTGGAAGAGTTCAAACATAATTATGTCTTACGCACAAAGGGTAAAAAGGGATGAGTACGCTGGATTTGGAAACCTTCGAGGGTTGGATGAAGCGTATTATGGAACGCTTTGACCGGAACGAGCAACTGATAGCGTCGCTCACGGGCAAGGAGTACAAGGAAGTGAAATATCTCGACGGTGAGCGGTTGTTGGATAATCAAGACCTGTGCGAGCTGCTCAACACGAGCAAACGCTCCATCCAGCGTTACCGGAGTTCGGGCACGTTGAAATATCAGATGCTCTGGCACAAGGTGTACTATAAGGAATCGGACGTACAGGAGTTTTTAAAAAGCCATTTCAAGGAGTTCGGGAAGAAAAAGCAAGCGGAGGGAAACGGGGTTTGAAGCCACAAACTTCCACACGGGAGCCACAAGCTGCCACCTGCCCCGCTATCCATTGCCGAACGGCTGATAGCCGCTACTTTCGCTGCGAAATAATTTCATATTCACTTAAATACAATCAAAAGTATGGCACAAAAAAAGAAAGAGAAGGATGTGCTTGTCGTCCGTGACGAGAAGACAGGCGAGATCGGTGTCGTGTCCGGGCTGAACGAGGACGGTACACCGAAAACAACTCCCGCCACGGGAGCGAACCAACAAAATTTCCTGTCATTCGACAAGAACAGTAACGCGCTGGAAAGTTTCTTTGAGAATTTCTACCGCCAGTGTAAAGAACCGAAACGGTTCGGGTTCTACCGTGTAGCCGCCGATAATATCGGTGAGGTGATAGACGTGTTCAAAGATGTCCTCAAAGACCCGGTTGCCAACCGGGAATTGCTGGAACCGCACCGCATCGACACATCGAAGTACGAACAGCAGCCACAGGAACAGGTACAGCCGGAGGAGCAGGTGCAGCCGGAAAACTCACCCAAACCGGAGGACGGACAACAACCGCAAACTGCATCGGAAGAAGTCAAGCCTGCTCCCAATGACCTCGACCCTTTCTGGCAAGCGGTTGAAGACCACTGGTTCCCCGACGAAAAGGAGCCCGGGAAGCAGGAACAGGCACAGGAGCAGGAACAAAAGCAACCACAGGAACAGGCGCAAGGCGAACAACCTGCACCGGAGAAGCCCGACGGAAAAACATACCTGATAGATGAAAGCCGCATCAACTGGTCGGAACTTAAAATCTTTTATGGCATCGACCGCCAAACGCTGGAAGCATCGGGCGATCTGGAAAAAATGCTTAATGGCGGCAAGTCCTCCCTTATGAACGTTGCCCCCATCATTGGCGGGGAACGCTTTGAGATTGAAGCCCGGCTTTCGTTTAAGGAGATGTCGGACGGCACGATGGGGCTTGTTCCCCATACCATTCGCAAAGAGCCGAAACTCGATGAGGAATTTATGGGGGTTATATTTACTCCCGAAGATAAAGAGAACCTGAAAAACAGCGGCAATCTGGGACGTGTAGCCGAGGTCGTGGATAAGGAAACGGGCGAGATTATCCCCTCGTATATCAGTATCGACCGATTGACGAATGAGATAGAAGCTATCCCGGTGAAGGACGTGCCAATCACATCAAGAATCGGGAGGACGGAGTTTACCGAACATGAAATGAGCGAACTGCGTGCCGGACGTGCCATTCCCAATAAAGAAATCGTCCTGTCGGATACCCGGAAGTTCAAAGCCACCTTGCAGGTGAATGTGGAACGTGGCGGCGTGGAGTTCGTACCCCGCCAAGCCAAACCGAACCAAAACCAGAACAGAAAGCAGCGTGCCTCCGGACAGAATACCCGGCAGAATGCACAACCACCACAACAGCAACAAAACACCCCTCCACCTGCCACGCAAAATGCACAGCAGAATACACAAACCGCCTCCCAAGCCGACGGGGAGCAGAAACCGAAGGTGTATAATTACAAATGGGTGGACGAGAACGGAAATATCCGTGCGCCCAAGACGATGGGCGGTGTACCTCTGACGGCGGAACAGCAGAAAACATTTTCGGAAGGAAAAGCCATTCTTGTCAAGAATATGAAGCGTGACGGCAAAGGTGAACCCTATACCGCATACGTGAAATATAATTTTGAAGCGGACAAGCCCAAATATTTCCGTAACAATCCCGACGTATCACAGGCAAAAGAAGTTGCTCCCGCTTCGGAAAGCCGTACGCAAGTGGCAGTCAATACCGACGGCAAGACCAACGAGGCGACCAAACACCTGCAAAAGCCCCTGCAACAGGGACAGGCGGCTCCGGTTAATGCCGTACAGCAGGAGCAGCAACAAAAGAAGACTTTAAACAAGCCTAAAGGCGTAAAAATGTAGCGGTATGGCAGACCTGATTTTATATGCCGTACCGGTAGCGGTCATCCTGTGGTTACTGATTAGGGTACTTGTCAAACTGCATGACAATTTAATCAGGAGATTACCACCAACAGATCCGGATAGTGATTACCTCGATGCGGACGGCAACCATATCTATTACGACCGCAAGTTCATAGCCCGGCTTGAAAGAGAACGGCAGGAAGCAACCGATAATAATAAAGTATAAAGAAAAACAGAATAATAACAACCGGGGCACAACGCCCCGACCACTAAAATCCAAAGTAAAATTAGTATGAAAACAATTATTGCAGAAAAGCCCAGCGTGGCACGGGAAATTGCCCGTATCGTGGGAGCAACGGAAAAAGAAGACGGTTATCTGAAAGGTAACGAGTATTACGTGACATGGGCTTTCGGGCATCTGGTGATGCCCGCCCTGCCCGAAGGGTACGGCGTGAAAGGTTTCCACCGGGACAACCTGCCGATTATCCCTCCGGTCTTTACACTTGTCCCCCGACAAGTCAAAGCGGATAAAGGGTACAAACCCGATAGCGGCGTGGTGGCACAAATCAAGGTTATTTCCAAGCTGTTCCGTGAAAGCGACGGCATTATCGTAGCCACTGATGCGGGGCGCGAGGGAGAATTAATCTTCAGATATTTGTACGAATACATCGGATGCGCCACTCCTTTCGACCGCCTCTGGATTAGCTCGCTGACCGACAAGGCTATCCGCGAGGGACTGGAAAACCTGAAAAGCGATGCGGAGTACGACAATCTGTATTATGCCGCCAAAGCCCGGAGCGAGGCGGACTGGCTGGTGGGCATTAACGCCACGCAAGCCATTACCGTTGCCGCCGGAAGGGGAACGTATTCGCTCGGACGGGTGCAGACACCCACGCTGGCGATGGTGTGCGAACGCTACCTCGAAAACAAACGCTTTGTCCCCGAACCCGTGTTCCAGATTCATCTCTCGACCAATGGAACAACGGGAAATGAAATCGTGAAACTCTCTTCCACCGAAAAGTGGAAAGACAAGCAGGCGGCCGAAACCGCTTACAACGCGGTGAAGACGTGCGATACGTTTACCGTTTCCGGTGTGGAACGTAAGGAAACCATACAGGAAACACCGCTTTTGTTCGACTTGACCGCCCTTCAGAAAGAAGCGAATACCAAACACGGATTCTCAGCGGAGCAAACATTATCCGTCGCACAAAAGCTCTATGAGGCGAAGTGCATCACGTATCCCCGCACCGGAAGCCGCCATATTCCCGAAGACGTGTTTGCCGAGATACCTGCTTTGCTGCTCACACTGAAATATCATCCCACGTTCGGCAAGTACGCGGCGGCAATGGACACATTCTCCCGCCGTAGCGTGGACGACACGAAAATTACCGACCACCATGCCCTGCTCATCACGGAAGTGAAGCCCAAGAACATCAGCTCAGACGAACGTATCATCTACGATATGATAGCCGGGCGTATGCTGGAAGCCTTTTCAGAAAAGTGCATCAAGGATGTAACCACCGTTTCGGCAGAGTGTGGCGGCGTGCCGTTCACCGTCAAAGGCTCCGTTATCAGGCAAGCCGGCTGGCGCGCCGTATATCAGGAGAAAGAAGAAGGGACGGAAGAAATTACACTGCCCGTCTGGAACGAGGGTGATACGTTGCCCGTCAAGGGAAGTTCGCTGACCGAAGGCAGGACGAAGCCGAAACCATTGCACACGGAGGCGACCTTGCTCTCCGCCATGCAGACCTGTGGCAAGGAAGTGGAGGATGAAGCCCAGCGCGAAGCGATGAAGGATTGCGGTATCGGCACTCCGGCAACACGTGCCTCCATCATTGAAACGCTATTCAAGCGTGAGTATATGGTACGGCAGAAAAAGAACCTTGTTCCCACCGAAAAAGGGCTTGCTCTCTATTCGGTTGTAAAGGAAATGCAGATAGCCAACGTCAGAATGACGGGAGAATGGGAGAATGCGTTGGCACAAATTGAAAACGGCATCTTCCCGTGCGAGAAATTCCGGGAGAAGATAGAGCAGTTTACCGTGGAAATTACAACAGAACTGCTTGCCTCGGATAAACTCTTTTCCCATAAAGAAACGGGGTGTACCTGTCCCAAATGTCAAAAGGGCGTGATGCAGTTCTACGGAAAAGTTGTCCGATGCAGTAACCCGGATTGCGGTCTGCCCGTCTTCCGGCAGAAAGCGGGAAAAACACTCACCGACGCGGAGATAACCGAACTGCTGACCACCGGAAAAACAGGTGTTATCAAGGGGTTCAACAGCAAAGCGGGCAAACCGTTCAGTGCCATTGTCACCTTTGATGCGGATTTCAATGCCGTGTTCGTATTCCCCGACAAGAAAAACGACGGGAACACCAAGCGAAAAAAGAAATAATGCGTATATTCGCCACTGAGTTCACAGACAAAGGTCATTCATACTACCGGATAGGTGGTACTGATTTTACTGTGGATTTTAGTGGTGGCACTTCGGGAGGGATACCCGGAGTGCTTTCGCATTTATATCCATCAGGAAATTTTATAAAATAACAAAAGGGTCTGCGACCCTCCACTAAAATCCATAGAAAAATGAACAAGAAAAATCAATCGACCGAGTTATCTTACTACGGTCTGTACTTACTCAAATACCTCAAAGAAAACCATCCCGACAAGGCGACCGATGCCGATTTTATAGCCGGACGTTCCGACCATGCCGCCGACGTGTTCGAACAATCCCGATTATCGGGATATACGCCCGAAGGGGCGCAGGAGCTGGCAATGGCGGCACTTATGGAAGGGCTTCACTTTTCCAAATACAACACGATTATCGAAGTGTTGTGGAACGAGTTCGCCGAGGAAGTACCGCCGGGTGAAGCCGCAAAGTTCGCTTTGAAACTGCAACCGGAACTGGAAGAGGTATTTTCCCGATACCCGCTTGCGGATGATTTCGCTTATACGCCTGAATACGAACATCTTTACACGGAGCTGACGGGAGCCGTCGTAACCTATCTCGAAGCACATGGCGTTTAACCGTAAAGCGAAGCTGCGGGACAACATCGAGGCGTTACGGACGGTATTCACATTGGAAAAAGAGCGCAGGGCGGCTACTCCCGAAGAGAGGGAGATACTCAGCCGCTACTGCGGGTTCGGCGGGTTGAAGTTCATCCTCAACCCTGCCGGTTCCATCATGGACTCCGTACATTGGGCGAAGTCAGACCGCGAGTTGTTCCCCATGACGGTGGAGTTACACAGGCTTGTCCGTGATAACTCCACCGATGAGAAAGAGTACAAACGCTATATGGACAGTATCAAAAGCTCCGTACTGACAGCGTTTTATACTCCCCCCGAAATCGTATCGGCAATCGCCGATACGCTCCATGAAAACGGCATTACCCCTGACCGCCTTCTCGATCCGTCAGCAGGACAGGGCGTGTTTATCTCCGCTTTTGGTGCTCATGCTCCGAAGGCGGAGGTGATGGCGTTTGACAAAGACCTGCTTACGGGCAAGCTGCTTTCCCACCTCTATCCCGGACACAAGGTACGAGCAGAAGGGTTTGAACGGATAGAAAAGCCATTCATGGGAACCTTCGATGTGGCGGCATCCAATATCCCGTTCGGTGACATGGTGGTATTTGATCCTGAATTTACGGGAGCCGCCGATTATTCTCGCCGTGCCGCCGCCAAAAGCATCCACAACTATTTCTTTCTGAAGGGTCTGGACGCGGTGCGGGAAGGCGGTATCGTGGCGTTCATCACCTCGAAAGGGGTATTGAACTCCCCGAAGAATGAGCCGATCCGCCATTACCTGATGAAAAACGCCAATATCGTTTCCGTGGTGAGGCTGCCCGACAACCTGTTCTCCAACCATGCGGGGACGGATGTGGGCAGCGACTTGGTTATTCTCCAAAAGGACACGATGAAGAAACGTGAGTTGTCCATGCAGGAGAAATGGTTTATCCAAACGGAAGACACCGGGGACGGGATAATGGAGAACCAATATACGATGAGTGTGGCTCCGCTATCCCATACGACACTGAAAAGAGGGACAGACCCGTATGGAAAACCTGCGCTGCTCACCATTCATCCCGGAAGTACGGAAGAGATAGCAGAAGACCTGAAAGAACATCTGGGTATATCCGTTCCTGCCAACCTGAATATTGCCTTATATAATAAGTATAGGCAAGATACACCGGAAATGAGGTACGAACCGACACCGGAAGATTGGCGGGAAGCGGGTGAAATGATGTTGGAGAGCGAACGTAAACTTTGGGAGGAACGACCACCGCAGCCGGAGGATTTCAAGAAGCCCGAACCGCAAGCGGTCAAAGAACTTCAACCCGTGAAAAAAGAAGAGAAGCCGGAGATTACCGCTCCCGTAATGGACTTGTACGACCTGTTCAACTTCACTCAGGAAGAGAAACGGTTGGCTCAATCCGGTCTGACAAAAAAGCAGGCAGGCAGGACGGGCAAGAAAAACAAGCGCAAACCCTCCGCTGGGAACAACCTGTTCAACCAACCGGATGCGGCAAAAGAAGAAATGAAGCAGCAGGAGCCTGCGGTACGGGCAGAGCCGGAGATACCAAGCGTAAACCCGGAAGAGGTGTATGCCGCCATCAATTGGGACACGAACCCGCCCATCAACGGCTTCTATGAGACGATGATGCGTTTCACTCCGGGGGAAAGGGAACAGTTAAGGCAGGGGAAAAGCATCAGGCAGCAACCGACAGTCGAAGCCATTCCCGAACACCACCGGGAAGAATTGGAACGGGAAGAGCGGCAACGGATAGAGGAAGAACTGATGAAACCCCGTCCGCTTATGGGGAAGTTGGAACCACACCACAAAGAGGGTATGTTGGTTTCCGACGGCAACCAGATAGGTTACCTGAAAGGTCTTACCCGTTACGGGGCTACCTTCCACCCGTTGAATTTGGATAGAGCGCAGCAGGAGAAGGCGGAGCTTTACATCACGATGAGGGACAGTTACCAACGTTTGTACACCTACGAGGCGGAAATGCATCAAGAGAATAAGCCGGAACGGGAAGCTTTAAATGCTGCATACGACACCTTTACCGGGCGGTTCGGCAGTTTGAACGCCAAAGCGAACGTGAAGTTCCTGCTTATGGACACTTCGGGGCGTGATATGCTATCATTGGAGCGTGTGGAAAACGGGCAGTTCATCAAGGCGGACATTTTCGACCATCCGGTAGCCTTCGCGCTGAATGAAGTGACACACGTCGATACGCCCCAAGAAGCCTTGTCCGCTTCACTGAACCGGTACGGGGAAGTGAACCTCGACTATATGGAAACGCTTTGCGACAACAGCCGGGAGGAACTTGTCAGCCAACTGAAAGGACAGATTTTCTTTAATCCGCTGGCAGACAACTACGAGATTAAAGACCGCTTTATCGCCGGAAACGTGGTGGAAAAGACGGAACAGATAGAGGCATGGATAAACGGGAACAAGCCCGATGAGCGGGTGGACGAGGCACTCGCCGCACTGAAAGAAGCGTTGCCCCGACCGATTACGTTCGACGAGCTGGATTTTAATTTCGGTGAACGCTGGATTCCCACGGGCATCTATACCGCCTATATCAAGCACCTGTTTGAAACGGATGTGAAGATAGCCTACTCGGAGAGCATCGACGAATATTCGGTGAAGTGTGCCGACAAGAACGCGAAAATAAACGACCAGTACGCCGTGCAGGGATATTACCGGAAGTATGACGGTATCAACCTGCTGAAAAACGCGCTGCTGAATACCGTGCCGGACATCACCAAAAGCATCGGCAAGGATGAGCATGGAAACGACATCAAGGTAAGGGACAGCGAGGCGATACAGCTTGCCAACGCAAAGATTGACGAGATACGAAACGGTTTCACGGACTGGCTGAACGAGCAGTCACCCGAATTTCAGCAGCGGTTGGCGGACAGGTACAACCGCAAGTTCAACTGCTTCGTGCGTCCCTCTTATGACGGTTCGCACCAGAACTTTCCGGGTTTAGACTTGAAAGCACTGGAAAAGAAGTACGGTATCAATGACGTTTACCAGAGCCAGAAGGATTGCGTATGGATGCTCAAACAGAACGGCGGCGGAATTTGCGACCACGAGGTCGGGACGGGTAAAACATTGATAATGAGCCTTGCGGCACAAGAAATGAAACGTCTGGGGCTGGCTCATAAACCGATGATAATCGGGTTGAAAGCCAATGTCGGGGAGATAGCCGAGTGTTACCGCACGGCATACCCGAACGCAAAAATCCTTTATGCGACGGAAAAGGACTTTGAACCCAAGAACCGGGTGAGGTTCTTTAACAATATCAAAAACAACGATTGGGATTGTGTTATCATGTCGCATGAGCAGTTCGGCAAGATACCGCAGCCGACCGATGTGCAGCAGGAAATTTTGCAGAAAGAACTGGACTCGGTGGAAGAAAATCTCGATGTTTTGAGGGCGCAAGGCAAAGAGGTGTCAAGGGGAATGCTCAAAGGTTTGGAAAAGCGTAAAATAAACCTAAAAGCCAAGCTGGACAAGATAGAGGATGCCATCAGAACCCGCACGGATGACGTAGTGGATTTCAAACAAATGGGTATCGACCACTTATTTATTGATGAATCCCATTCGTTCAAAAATCTTACCTTCAACACCCGTCACGACCGGGTGGCAGGGCTGGGAAACAGCGAAGGGAGCCAGAAAGCGATGAACATGCTGTTTGCTCTGCGCACTATTCAGGAACGCACGGGAAAGGATTTGGGAGCGACGTTCCTATCCGGTACTACGGTTTCCAATTCGCTAACGGAACTGTATTTATTGTTTAAATATCTACGTCCGAAGGAACTGGAACGTCAGAACATCAACTGCTTCGATGCGTGGGCGGCGATTTTCGCCAAGAAGACAACCGACTTCGAGTTCTCGGTGACAAACAACGTCGTACTGAAAGAGCGGTTCCGTTACTTTATCAAAGTGCCGGAGTTGGCGGCGTTCTACAACGAGATTACCGACTACCGCACAGCAAAGGATGTCGGGGTGGACAGACCGGAAATGAACGAGATACTGCACAATATCCCGCCTACGCCACAGCAGGCGGAGTTCATTGAAAAGCTGATGCAGTTCGCGCAGTCGGGCGATGCCACGATTCTGGGACGGGAAAAGTTGTCGGAAACCGAAGAGAAGGCGAAGATGCTGATAGCCACCGACTATGCCCGGAAGATGGCGCTCGATATGCGTATGATAGACCCGGACAAGTACGAAGACCACCCGGACAACAAAGCCTCGCACTGCGCCGCCAAGATTGCGGAATACTATAAAAAGTATGACGCACAGAAAGGGACGCAATTTGTATTTTCGGATCTGGGCACGTACCAGCCGGGCAAGTGGAGCGTGTATAGCGAGATAAAACGGAAGTTAGTGGAGGATTACGGCATTCCGGCTTCGGAGATACGGTTCATTCAGGAGTGTAAGACGGACAAGGCACGAGGACCGATGATTGATGCCATGAACGAGGGAAAGGTAAGGGTGCTGTTCGGCTCCACCTCCATGCTCGGAACAGGTGTAAATGCACAGAAGCGGGCGGTGGCTATCCATCATCTTGATACACCGTGGCGACCTTCCGACCTTGCGCAAAGGAACGGAAGGGCGGTCAGGAAAGGTAACGAGATTGCCAAGAAGTTTGCCAACAATAAGGTGGATGTGATTATTTATGCCGTTGAAAAATCACTGGATGCCTACAAGTTTAACTTGCTGCACTGCAAACAGACTTTTATCAGCCAGCTCAAAAGCGGTGCAATGGGTTCACGTACTATCGACGAGGGCGCAATGGATGAAAAGTCGGGCATGAATTTCTCGGAGTACATGGCTATCCTCTCCGGCAATACGGATTTGTTGGACAAGGCGCGGTTGGAAAAGAAAGTAGCGGCATTGGAAAGTGAGCGCAAGACGTTCTACAAGGCGAAAAGCGGCTCCACTTTCAAGTTAGAGGGACACGCCAAAACGCTGGAAGAGAATAACGAACACATCGCCAAGCTGACCGCAGACTACGAAAAATTCACTTCACGGGTACAGACGGACGAGGACGGCTATTACCGTAATCCGGTACGGCTGGACGGGCTGACGGCTACCGATGCGAAAAGCGTCGGGACACGGTTACAGGAGATTGCCAAGAACGCTACGACTGGCGGTGAATACGCACGTATCGGAGAACTATACGGCTTTCCCATTCTGGTGAAGACGGAAAATTCCATCCGTGAAGGTGTTGAGGTGAAGCAGAACCGCTTCTTTGTGGAAGGGGAATACAAGTACACCTACAACAACGGGCAGATAGCGATGGCAGACCACAAAGCAGCGGCTACCAATTTCCTGAATGCCTTGGACCGCATACCCAAACTCATGGAGCAATACAAGTCACAGAACGCGACGATAGAAAAAGATTTGCCCACGTTGAGGGAGATTGTAGGCGGCACATGGAAGAAGGAAGAGGAGCTGAAAGGACTGAAATCGGAGGTTGCGGCATTGGAGCGGAAAATACAACTGACACTCACCCCGAATCAACCACAAAATGAAGAAGTAAATTCAGTTAATGAAAATATGCCTAAAATTGTTTCTAAAATATCCAATTGTGTTTCAACTGTTACGCAGGATGTTAATAACGATAAGAAAAGAAGTAAAGGCATTGGGGTATAGTGTCATAATATTGATAAAAAAGATTGATTAAAAATAGAAATATAAAATCAATCTTTTTTATTTGAAAACCGATAGACGAATATGTACATAGCGGACAACGGACAATGGATATGTTGGGCAACCTGATAGGTACGAATAAAGACAAGGTGGCACAAGGAAAGTTTTTATACCATATCCAATATTTTCATTCCCTATTTTAACTGCTCCAATATAATCCTAATGCAAAAGAAAAGTTCCGCAATCTTGTAGAGGTCGATTATACTTATTGGCGTATTACCGTACAACATATGATAGATACGGAGGGGTGAGAAAGGATATAAAAGAAGCAATGCACTATAAAATAGTTTTTTTGCACAACTCCAAATTTGTAACAGAAATATTATTTCTATAGTTAAATGGTTAGTGATTTATTTTTTCTATTCTTCATAATAACAGAAAAATTTTCTTGTCCCCATTGCATTAAATTCTCCAAATGAGGAATAAAAGTCATTCCAAAATCTGAAACATAATATTCCACACGTGGAGGAACTTCTGGATAAACTTTACGATGAATTAAACCGTCTGTCTCTAATGAACGGAGCGCAACCGAAAGCATTTTTTCTGAAATAGTTGGGATAAGCTTATACAATTCATTGAAACGCATAATACCGCTTTCATGTAGTTTCAGTAACACAACCAATATCCATTTATCCCCTAACCATTCTAATACAGGAGAAGCTGAACAATATTCGTAATCTAATTTTTTTCGCATTTTTTTCGCCTTCAAACAGATTGATATTGAGAAAAACTAACCTAAACGTAAGTAGCTGACATATAGTATAGTTCTTTTTATTGCCAAAAGAACCCTCTAACTTTGCCCTCGCAAAAATAAATAAAATAACTGATTTAAGTATCTGATTTATAAGAATATGGAATTATTACATTTTACAGGACAGATTTGGCGACCTCCCTACGAGGCAAGTTCTCAACTTTTACAGGTAACAGCCGGATGCACCCATAACAAGTGCAAATTTTGCAGTTTATACGATGGTACAAAATTCAGATTATCCCCTGTTTCTGAAATAGAAGCGGACTTAAAAGTAATAAGGGAGTATCAACCAAAAGCGAGGCGGATATTTTTAACTGGGGCAAATCCCTTCGCATTAAGTTACGGCAGGCTGCTTGACTTGGGATTTATGATACGGAAATATATTCGCTATTGCAAAACGATAGGCTGTTTTTCCCGGATTTCAGATATTAAATCCAAAACTGTCGAAGAATTAAAGAATTTAAGGCATTTAGGTTTCGACAGCATTAGCATAGGCACGGAAACGGGAGACGATGAAACGCTTGCCAAGATGAATAAAGGATATACGGCAGCGGACATATTGGAACAATGCCGGAAATTGGACGAAGCGAATATCCGGTATAACTTGGTTTACCTGACAGGGCTTGCAGGTAAAGGCAAAGGGCAAGAGAATGCAGATAATACCTCAAAGGTATTCAATCAACTGCATCCCTTTACAATAAATTTTGTATCTCTGACAGTATTTCCCAACTCCGAATTGTATAAGGAAATACAAAAAGGAGAGTTCACCGAAGCTACCGAACACGAGCGTTTATTGGAGTTGAAAACATTGATTTCCAAACTTGACGTTACAACGACATTGTTAGGAAACACTGTTTCAAATGCCGTCCCTTTTATTGGCATGATACCCAATGACAGGGTGCAAATCTTAAAAGGCTTGGATGCGGCAATCAATCAAATCGGTGAAACGGAACTGAAACAATACAGAAATAACATCAAATCTTTATAACAATGGAATATTCATACTTTTTCAAGCGATTTTTAAAGTTTAGCGGCATATTCAACATTACGGCAGCTTTTCTTTTCCTTGTCCCGCACATTTACAAGTATTACCTCATGTTTTATAACCATATAAATACGATGCTCAATGCAGGAGGAAAATCAATCTCGATGCCTACCGACAGTTTCCATGAATTAATGATTAACACGGCAGGAGTGGATTTAGTGTTGATTGGAACTATCCTCTTACTGGTATCTGGTGATCCGTTGAATCCGACCAACAGGAAAATAATTATAGCCAATGGAATAGGTCGGTTCATATTCTTTATGCTCGTCGGGTACTATGCTTTCTTTCATGAATTAATTCGGATTATGATACCTTTTGGAATAATAGATGCCATAATAACAATCACATTTTTCTATCTCTTAAACAAGACCAGCCATAAAGTTTAGAAAAGAAGAATCTAAAAGCGATTACTGGTATCGCTGATAAAAAACTTTTTCCCTTTACTACTGATTTTTCAGTTTTCACCATGAAGGATATGAATATTCCCTGTTGGTGAATAAGTGGCATATAAAAAATCCGTATGTCGATTCGCCTGATAATATAGAGTATGAGCTGGTAAAAATATTATCGAAGCAGAAAAAGGACACGTGTAACTTGGGTAAAATAAATACTTATTTGCCGGAAGAATACATACGTTATTTTAATCCGGAAGATTTATTGATACAGCTTTCAGTCATTCAACACAATACCGATACCCTTCATCACTTTGATATTAACATGCCCGTCTTGGGAGAGGTACTTGAACGGTTTGCAGATGAACACCTACGCAAGTATTCTTCTTTTGCCGATTTATCGGGTTATAAAGAAGGATGCTTGCGTGACAATGTACCGTATTTCCCTTTCCAAGATACATTAAAAAATAAATAAGAGGTAAGAAAATAACGTTGTTTTATTTGTCTATTTCATATTAGTCATTAAATCATATTTTCTTTCCGATATTCCATTATATCTAAAATAGAAACAACTGGAAATTCATGGACTTCTGCAAAAGATATTATCTCCGGGATTTTAGCCATTGTTCCATCAGAATTTGTCAATTCACATAAAACGGCATAAGGGGGTAATCCTGCTAATTTCATTAAATCAACACTTCCCTCTGTATGTCCATCCCTTTCAAAAATCCCATTATCTTTTGCTATTAGGGGGAATACATGACCGGGCATAGCCAAGTCTTGCGAAGTACAATTCTTTGCTATTGCAGTTTTTATAGTTATAATTCTATCTGATGCGGATACTCCTGTGGTCACTCCTTGGACGGCTTCTATTGAAGTAGTGAAATTAGTGCCATAATGACTTGTGTTATTTTCTACCATTAAATTGAGCCCTAAAGATTTAGCTTTTGAAGATGTAATACAAAGACATACAATACCACTACACTCTCTAATCATTAAAGCCATATTCTCGACAGTCATTCTTTCAGCAGAAAAAATCAGATCTCCTTCATTTTCTCGATTTTCGTCATCTACTAATAGAATACCTTTACCTGCCTGCAATGCTTTTATAGCATTATCAACTCGTTCAATTTCATTTCCGAATTTACTTAACATTTTATTAACAATCATGATTTCTTTAACTTTAATTAAATATTAGCACAAAGGTAGGAAAGGTTTGCCATATGTATTGATGCTATATTTGCATTATAAAATGCTATATTTGCACTGTGCATTTATTTAAGTATGGAAACTAAAGTATTATATAAAAAAATCATTCATGAAGTAGAACATTCATTTAGTTACTCTTCAAATGTACAGTTTACAATGCCTTTACATTGTCACAATGAATATGAACTAATTTTCATAACCAAAGGACACGGTTTGGAATTTATTGGTGATTCAGTAAAAGAATATATAGCGGGAGACTTGATCTTAATTGGTGCAAACGTTCCTCACCTACATTTGTGTGATTCAGTTACAGATAAATCAATAAAAGAAAAAAGTTGTTGTGAGATTTTACAATTTCCTTATAATATATTTCCTAAGTACATTGAAGACATTCAAGAGTATTCTTCAATATATCATGTCTTAAGCAATAGTGTGTATGGAATTAAATTCACATCAAGAAACCTTATTGAGAAAGTATTGAAAGCTATGAAAACAATCAATAAACAGCATGGCATTAACAGAATAATTTCTCTTTTTAATATATTGGACTTATTAGGAAAATCAAAAGAAATATCTCTCATTTCATCGTTAAAATATACAGTTCCTATTAATTATCAAACAAAAAATGAACCTATTTCAAAAATATATAGATACATAAATAGCAATTTTAGAAAAAATATAACTTTAATTGAAATAGCTAATTATGTAAAAATGTCGCCCGCATCAATATGCCGATATTTTAAGAATAAAACAAATAAAACAATATTTGAATATTTGAATGAAATTAGAATCGAACATGCCTGCAAGCTTTTAATGTATTCAAATTTAGCAATATCGCAAATAGCGTATGATGTGGGATTTAATAATCTATCTCATTTTAATAAGCAATTTAAAGTAATTACTAAACAAACGCCAACGATGTACCGAGAAAATATCAACTTAGAAATTGAATAATCACCAATAAATCATTTGTGTAATTATTTTACAAATGATCTTCTGGAATAAGAGTAGGAATATTAATTACTATTTCGCCTTCAATTACTATTATAGAGTGCGATATATTATAACTATCACCAGTTGTTATCAATTCCTCATTGACATTAATGGTAATTGATAGAATTATTTGTTCATATATGTCAACCCTTTTTCATATCCATGTTTATATCCGATATTTAATCCATCTTCAGTAATCTTATAGAAATCCAAACCAACTTCCTTTAAATCAATATCAGGCTTAATTACATCAACAAGAACTCCATCTATTTGAAAAGGAATTTCTTTCTGCATAAAAATGTTAGTAAAAACTTTTTCTTTTTCTGCACTGATGCATATTATTCTTCCACATTTCAATTCAGTTAGAAACTTAGTAGGGAAATGTGAAGTATAGCTTCCATCTATATAAGCACGGCCATCAATACAGGCTGGAATCTTCCATGCGTGCAACATTCTTGTTGTGGCATAAGCAACTTCGTTAAAATTTTCTTTTGTAAGCAATCGGGTTCTTCCATCAAGATATGTGCCAAAAAGTTCTGATTCAAGGTTATTGTCTTTCCATTCAGTTTTATGTCTCATTGCGTTTAATAGTAACATTTGTCCTAATCTTTTCGCACCCTCTGATTGTGCAGCGGTGGCAGCATCGTTTGTTATGATATGGCTTGTTGCTATTACTAAACGGCTGGAGGATGGTTCCCATAAATTACTTTTTATTTTAGACGAAAGTTGTTGAATGCTGTGCAGCATTGCTCTGCTTTGATCACCACCATCTTCTTGACTTATCGTGTAGCCATTTTCCCATAAGGCTAAGTTTAATTGTCTAATTCCTTTAAAAGCAGCGAATGCTGCAATTAAAGTCGAAGAAGAACAAGCCGTATAAACATCGGCTGTTAACCCATTTTCTTCAAAAGCAGTTAAAACACCTTGTGTGAATGCATTTTTGTAACCACCAGCCATGCAACAAACTGCGACTTTATTTGTATTTTCCATATAAATATAAAATTGTAATTATTTAAAATTATATTAGTTATTTCATCAATGTCCGAATCTGGTAGTATCTACTTCTTTCGTTTCTTTTTTCTTAAATCCTCCGAAACGATAGCTGAAATTGAGGGATACTGAACGAGAATAGAAGTTATTGTTCAGATCAAGATGCTGTCCTTTAAAACGAACTTTCATCTCTGGCACACTTGTATTGAATATGTCATTACAACGTGCGGTCAGGCTACATTTGTCTTTAGCAAAGTTCCATTTTAAACCTGCCGTCAGATTGAAAAGGGTAGCTAAATCAAAAGTACCTTGAATGAAAGGGGTCTGCATATTTCCATTTACTTCAAAGGAGAGGCTTTTGTTTACCTTGAATGTATTGTCCAATGAAAGCATAAACATCCATTTTTTCCGTTTGAATGGAATATCAAAGAAATTATCGCAACGTTGATATGTCTGCATTCCCATCATCGTAAGACGAGTATCATACCAATTTCCTGCCTTAAATGGAATAATAATATTGGCTCCCCACATACGCATGAAGTTCCAGTTCATATTTTTGTATATTAAAGCCAGCCGCCCGGATGATTGATAGGGTGCCTGAGCAAAATAATCGGATGTATGCATGACGAACAGATTGAAAATGTATTTCTGCTTCAAAATATAACTTCCATTCAAATTATAGGCAGTCATTGGTCGAAGTCCGGGTGTACCTTGTAATTCCGTATATCCGTTAAGGTAAGTGACGGATGACTGCATATCCCAATATCCGGGATAAGTTTTGTCTGTCGATAATGAAACTTGGAAAATATGTTTAGGTGTTTTCATATAGGTCAATGATGCCTGTGGATAAATTGCCCACTTATGATAGCTTCCAATAGTATAATACTCTCCGGTAGCGGATATGGATAATGATGTCCCCTTAGCATAGTTTTTGCTCAAAGAAATGTAAAAGTTAGTAGTCTGTTCTTTTAGATTGGCACTCGTATTGCTGGTCTTTATATCTCCGGTCACCTCGCTGTATATTTGGAAATCATAATCTTTGGTAAAACGATAGGATGCACCGTATCCTATTTCCCAGCTATGTGGAAGTTTGTGCTTTTGATCCGCATAAATTGAGTAGCGGTCTATTTTCTGTCCACCTTTTAATGCGAAACCGGCTTTCCCTTCATCCTGATAAATAGTCTGTAATGACTGACGATTATCAGAAGTGTAACGGGTATAATCACCTCCCATTTCCAACCCGAATCCGGATGCATATTGTAATGATACGTTGTGCATTCGCGTATCCATATACTTATCCACATTTCCACATTGAAAGTTACCTTTTGTTAAGCTGTTGTTGTATTGGTTAGGGGTATAACTCCCTGTGTATGCCATATTCAGATGTTTTTTTTCATTGAAATTATATTCAAAGGCTGTTCTAATACTATGTTCCCAATATTTACTGCGTAACTGTTCATTTTGAAAAATGTCATAAATTTCGTTGTTCAAAGTATGTTGGGAATACAGGTCCATATACTCCATCTTTTTTATATCGTTAGCACTGTACATCACATCGAAAGCCATTTTAGGCGTGGAAAAACGAAAATTTCCGTTCATACCTCCGCTACTGAAATATTGGTTCTGATAATGGGTGTTCAATTCCCCCTGAAATGAATAATCATGTGAACGTTTCAATACAATATTAATCACCGCCCCCCTTACATGAAGTTCCGGAGGTGCGCTATACATGACTTCAGCTTTATCTATCCGATTGACAGGAGTATTGAGTAACAGTGTTTTCAACTGTTCAGTATTCATAGTAGTTGGTTTTCCATTCAAAACCACAGTAAGAGTGTTTGCACCCGCTAAAGCAAGAGTTCCATTATTTTCTTGAACACCGGGAAGTTTGGTTAAAGCTTCATATGCATTATTTATTACCTGTTTTTCCGAAAGCATAGCAAGATCATATCTCAAACGTCCATCTTTAACTTTCACCAATGACCGTTCACCTTTCACTACAACTTCACTTAAAGCATAATCCTTAGGCTCTAATTGAATGATACCGATATTAGCTGTATTTCCTATAATTTGCTTTGTTTGATATAGAAGATGCTGAACAATCAAGTAATATGTTTCCGGTTGTTTTTTAAACGTAAATGTGCCGTCTTCTGATGAAATAACAGCATCCACAAAGGAAGAATCGGCTTGCTGTAAAACCACAGTAGCACCTTCTATCGGTTGCCGCTTGTCATCAGTAATTTTGCCTATTATAGTTTGACTGAAGGCAGATAATTGAAAACTGCATAATAGAATGCAAAATATTCCTATTTTATTTATTTGTATCATGTTACTTATATTTACAATAAAGCGATTGTCATGTCTTTCAAAATTGAAATCGAAGAATAGAAATCTATAAATCCCTGTATTCTTTAGGCGTCATTCCACAGTGTTTCTTGAAATATTTACTAAAGAATGAATTATTGGGAAAATTAAGCTCATCTGCTATTTGTTGTATTGTTTTATGTGAGGAACGAAGTAATATCTTTGCTTCTAAAAGAATATACCGGTCAATCCAGTCATGCGCCGTTCTCCCACTGGTCTTTTTTATTAAATCAGACAGATACTTTGGGGATATAAATAGTTTGTCGGCATAGAAATCAAGTTTCCTATTCCTTCTATAATTCTTTATTATAAGCTGGACGAATCGGCTGAACAACTCTTCTTTTCGTTCACGCTTATTATCTTTGTCCAAGTTGATAATACCTGCTATATAATATACCAACGACTGCAATATAGAACGGATGATCTTATTCCTATAAAGAGAATCCTCTTCTAAATGCTGAATAAAGAAGTTATAGAAACTTTGTATCTTGACACATTCCTGTACCGAAAGATTTAGGCATGGATATTTTTGTATATGCAGGAATAAAGGGAGCATTTCTTCTATCTGTGGAAATGCCTCTTCGATGAATTGCTGTGATACAATAATAAATACCCCTTTTACATCATCTGATATTTCTTTATGTTGCAGAATATCTTCCGGTAAGGTTATCACCAGATTACCTGCACTGATATGATGCTCGATCATATTGATCTCAATAGTCAATTCTCCATATAAACATAAGCTGATAGCCAAAACGCCAAGTTTGACCGGATAATCCTTCTCTATCCCGAATTGCTTTATGTCATTCATTACAATAAAGTCATCATTGATGCAATTAACACCTCCGACTAAATTTTTAGTCATTGGTATATCGAGCTTCTTTAGATTTTTCATATCACTCTGGATTTTGACTACAAATATAAGTGATTTTGATTCATCAAAAATGGAAAACAGGAAAATGGAACATATCTGTCGGAGAACGGGAAATACTATCTCTCAAAAATCTATAGACCTTTGCCGAAAACAATAAAATGATAAACTATGAAACAATTATTTCTCATTTTTAATTTCTGGGGAATGGTCTTCATGTTAAGTGCATGTTCTCCCACGGAAAACAAAGACAAACAAGTTCCATTCGTGAAAATTGATACAGTGAAAACGTCTGCTACAGTTTGTGAGGTTAATTATCCGGGTATAATTAAATCGGAAGATAACCTATCGCTGGCATTTAAAGTGAATGGTCAGCTTGCAGATGTGCTTGATACGGAAGGAATGCTAATTAAGAAAGGCACATTAATTGCCTCGATTGATGCACACGATTATGAGGTACAGTTCAATGCTGCCGAAGCTACCTATCGGCAAGCGAAAAAAGAGTTTGCAAGAATCATGGAGCTATATCAGGCAAAAACGGTATCTCCGAATGACTATGAGAAGGCGGAAGCTGTTTTTAAGCAGGTAGAAGCCAAATATCAAGCAGCCAAAGACGCACTATCCTATACTGAACTCCGTGCCCCTTTTGACGGATATATACAAAACATATATCATCACCGACAAGAAATAGTTCAGGCGGGAACGCCTGTTGTCTGCTTTATAAATGCCAGCCGTTTCGAGGTGGAAATTAATATCCCCGTTCAATACTATAAAAAACAAATGAAGCATAACGGTGCTAAATTGGTGGTTGATAACCAGACAATTGAAATTCAAATGAAATCAATTAGCAGGCAAGCTAACGTCAATCAACTTTACAAGATGCGATTTGTGGTTCCCCAGCTTAGCCCGTCCCAACACCTGACAGCGGGAATGAGTTGTAATGTAATCCTTGCCTATGATGAAGGACAGGACAATTCAACTGATATTCCGGTATCCGCCATTCATAAAGTGAATGGAAAAAGTTGCGTGTGGAAAGTGGAACCGGACATGAAAGTACGGCAAGTCCCGGTTTCTATCTTAAAAATAAACCATGCCTGTGCGACAGTTTCAGGGCTTAAAAATAATGACCGGATTGTGGTTACGGGGATTAATGAACTTACGGAAGGGCAGGCTGTGGAAAAGATGCCGTCTGTTTCTGACACTAATATTGGAAATATGCTATGAAAAGTTTATCTGAATACGCTCTGAATAATAAAGCACTGATCAAGCTCTTTATAGCCGTCCTTGTTATCGGCGGCTTATGGGCTTTCTATTCCATGAGCAAAATGGAAGATCCGGAAATTACGGTCAAACAGGCATTGGTTATGACTGTTTATCCCGGTGCTGACGCTCACCAAGTAGAAATGGAAGTTTCGGACAAGTTGGAGAAAGCTATCCGGAAAATGGGCGATATTGACTATATAGAATCAAAGTCAATGAATGATTTGTCTCTTATCAAGGTGGTAATGAAAACCACGGTTCCCAACAGTAGTATGGAACAGAAGTGGGACGTGTTGAGAAAAAAGATTGTGGATATTCATTCACAGTTACCGGACGGAGCTTCCGTGCCACAAGTCCTTGATGATTTCAGTGCCGTATATGGAATGTTTTACACCGTTACGGCAAACGGGTTTTCCGACAAAGAAATGACGAGGTACATACAATTTATCCAGAGGGAGTTGATAAACATAGAAGGTATTCGTAATGTAGAAGTATATGGTACGGCTGCCCCTTGCATCAATATCAATATAAACAAAGAGAAGATGTCCCGGCTGGGGGTACTTCCTACAGAAATAATCTCCACGGTTCAAGGACAGAACAAGACGGTGTATGCCGGTTATTTCAACAGTGGCGATGAACGGATGAAAGTAAAAGTCTCGGACGACATTCATTCCATAAAGGACATACAGAACCTTATTATCCAAGGGCACGAAAAAGATCAGTTCAGACTGCGGGATATTGCCGATATAGAGAGTGCCTACGAAACTCCGCAAAGAAACGCAATGAAGTATGATGGGGAAAAAGCCTACGGAATTGCCCTTGCTATGGAATCCGGTTATGATATTCTGAAAATCGGTAAGATAGTTACGCAAAAACTGGAAGAACTAAAAGAGGAACTTCCTTCCGGTTTCCAATTCAACAAGGTATTCTATCAGCCGGAACGGGTAAGTGAAGCCATTAACACTTTTATCATCAACCTGATAGAATCAGTGGTTATTGTCATTCTGGTTCTGATGCTGACAATGGGATTCCGCAGTGGTGTAATTATCGGGACGGGACTTGTCATTACGGTATTGGGCTCGTTCGTCGTTCTTTATTTCTTTGACGGGACGTTGCAGCGTGTATCACTGGGAGCTTTTATCATAGCAATGGGCATGTTGGTCGATAATGCAATTGTTGTTGTGGACGGAATCCTGATAGATAGCAGCCGGGGAATGAAACGACCTACCTCGTTGGTGCATACGGCTAACCTTACAGCCCGTCCTTTACTGGGGGCGACATTGATAGCCATCATAGCCTTTATGCCCGTATCCTTATCGCCGGATATGGCGGGAGAGTATGCACGGGATTTATTTATCGTGCTGGCAGTCTCACTTTTATTAAGCTGGATTCTTGCTTTGGTACATGTTCCCATTCATTGCGGCAGCTATTTGAAATTAAAGCCACACGTGGAAGGGCAGGACGTATTCGATACCCCTTTATACCGGAAGTTCCGTGGCATACTGATGCTGCTTCTGAAACATAAGCTGATTACTATCTCGTGCATTATAGGAATACTGGTAATAAGCATGGCTTGTTTTAAAACTCTGCCGCAGACATTTTTCCCGGATTTAACCTATAATCAAATTTATATGGAATACAAGATGCCGGAGGGTACACGGATTGAAAAGATAGAAACCGATTTGGCGGAGATCGAGGCTTATCTGAAAGGTCGTGAAGAAGTAACCCATGTCACCACGTCATTGGGAGGAACGCCTGCCCGTTACAATCTGGTTCGTTCGGTAGCCGATCCGAGCCTACGGTATGGCGAGTTGATTATCGATTTCAGGACACACGAAGATATTGATAATTGCATGCAGGAATTACAGGAGTACATGAACAAACGTTATCCCGATTCATTCACCCGACTGAAAAAGTATAATACGATGTATATGGAGTTTCCGGTCGAGCTTCTTATATCGGGGGCAGACCCACAGGTCTTGAAGGACATAAGGGAGCAGGTGCAGGAAATAATGCATAATGAACCGTCAGCCATGTTGGTTACGGACAATTGGGATGATCCGGCACTCACCATCGGGATTAACTTTAACCAACAGACTGGTCGTAGTGCAGGCTTGGGGAGGAATGATGTTGGAATATCCCTGTTGGCAGCGACTGACGGTGTACCGGTGGGCACTCTTTACGACGGGAACATATCTCAAAATATTTACCTGAAAAATACCGGATACACGGAACTGGGCGATGTAAATATATGGGGAATGATGCCCAATATGAATTTAGCCATGAACGAGGAAAACGTAAAAGGAATAATGGCTGGCAGTACCTCGAAAGAGGATATGATTTCCACCATGACATACGCCGTTCCGTTGCAGAGTGTTTCGGACAGCTTAACCTATGACTGGCAAGATCCGGTTGTCTATCGTTACAATGCCCAACGTGCAATCATCGTGCAATGTAACAATGCTTTCGGCTATACGGCGGAACATACACGGCTCGCACTTGAAAAACAGATTAAAGAAAAGGTGGCATTTCCAAAAGGATATTCGATGAAGTGGCTGGGAGAATACAAGGCAAGCACGGATTCCAATAAATATCTGTTCATGAACCTGCCTATTGCGGTGATTGTGATGTTCAGTGTACTGGTCTATCTGTTCCGTGACTACAAGAAGCCCTTGATTATCTTTCTCTGTTTGCCATTAGCCTATATCGGAATCGTGTTCGGTATATTGATAAGCGGCAAGCCTTTCAGTTTCGTGGCTATTGTCGGTGCTTTAGGGCTGATCGGCATGATGATAAAGAACGGCGTGGTACTTATTGATGAAATTACAATCCAGATGAATGCAGGTGTTCCTCCCGTCCAAGCGTTGCTTGCGGCTTCTTCCTCCCGCCTTCGCCCGGTCATGATGGCTTCGGGTACTACCATTTTGGGAATGATACCTTTGATTTCAGATGCCATGTTCGGTCCTATGGCTGTTGCCATTATGGGAGGTTTGCTTGTGGGTACGGTCATTACATTGATGATTATACCGGTATTCTATGCTTTATTTTTTAATATTAAATGCGAGTAAAATATGAAACGTCTAATAATGTCCTGTTGTGTAACTCTGCTGTTTTTACAGGGTTACGCACAAAATAATTTAACGTTGGACGAGTGCCGGAAAATGGCTTTGGAAAACAATAAACAAGCCCGGATAGCCGGTTACTCCATCCAAAAAGCAGAACAAGAGGTGAAAGCCATGAGAAGTAACTATTTACCAAAATTTTCCGCTTCAGGAGGATATATGTACGCCGATAAAGACTTTTCAATGAACCTTGTCCCTTCCGTGTCTGCCAGTCTGAATTTAAACAATACCTATTTTGCGGGTTTGCAATTGGAGCAACCGCTTTATACGGGTGGTAAAATAATGGCTGCCAATAAAATAAGCCATACAGGTCTTGAAATAGCCCATTTAAACAAACAGAAAACGGAAGATGAGATAGTAATCACCGTGGATGAAGTTTATTGGGGGTTGGTGAAAGCCAATGAATTACTTTCCGTGGCTAACAAATATAAAGAAGCCGTCGAAGAGGTGTATCGCAATGTAGAGCATCTCTACAAGACGGGGATGGTTCCTAAGAATGACTTGCTTAAAGTGCAGGTTAAACTGAATGAAGCCGACCTTTCTATACATCGTTCACAAAATGCTATCCGGCAATCTAAAATGAACCTTTGCCATATCATCGGACTGCCACTGACATCTGATATTTGTGTACCCGGTGAGTCCGGCACAAACGTCGCTCCGATAGCCAAAGATGAATTTATTGCCGAGAACCGTCCGGAGTACCAGACCTTCTCAAAGATGATCGACTTGAAAAAGCAGGAAATCAAATTGACACGAAGCGATTTCTTGCCACAAATCGGGTTGGTTGCGGGGTACAATTATTTGAACGGGATAAAAATGAACAGTAATAAGCTGTTATCCGATGATATTTTCGCTGTTATGGTCGCCGTGAAAATTCCATTGTTCCATTGGGGGGAAGGAAGACATAAAATCAAAGCCGCCCGTTTGGAACAACATATAGTAGAAACACAACGTGCGGATTTATCTGACAAGATACAATTAGAGGTTTCACAGGCAACCAATACGCTGGATGAAGCAAATCTTGAAGTCCGCCTGACTGAAACAGCTTACCGGCAAGCGGAAGAAAACTTACGGGAAAGCGGTGAAAATTATTTCATTGGCATGGAAACATTAGTGAATTATCTGGAAGCACAAGTGGCATGGCAACAGGCATGGTCGGAATCCGTGTCCGCTAAAGCTGCCTATCATCTGGCGGAATCAAATTATTTAAAAGCTATCGGTAAACTGAATAAATAGAATAACGCCATGAATACATTTGAAATTAGAACAGTCGCAGAAAAAATAGAAGCTGCACTTCAAATAGAAAGCGATATCAGCATTTCCGAATTGATAATGAAACTAACTATTAGAAAAGAAATAGCCTTGATTGCTATCGGATATTTGTTGCATGAAGGACGTATTTACTTGTCTGATAATTGCCAAGATGTTAGTTATAAACAATTTTACTATTAGAATATCACTACTATCCAACATAAAAATCGGTGTGGATGTACAAATTGTAATATAGGATATGAAATACAAACATAAGCCTCCGTTCTGTGATGAAAATCCAATTGACTGCTATTTTGATGTGAAAAACTATCAGGTAGGCGAGACTGTTCACAATGATGATACGAATATCAATTACTTGATATTCTGTCAAACGGGACACGTACGGATTAGCAGCACGTTGTTCCATGATGAAATCCTTTGTACTGGAGAAGTAATGTTCGTTCCCCGTGGAAGCGAATGCAACGGTGTGGCATTGAGCAATGTTACGTTGCTTGTCCATAAATTCAATAACACGGTCTGCTGCTCCGAAAAGTGCATTCTTTCCTATCTCTATTCACACCGCCATATAAATACGAAAACCTATTGCTTCAAACTGACCTTCCCGAAGTCCTTGCAAATTCTTATGACCGGAATCGTTTCCTATATCACGGATGAAACGCATGATCCCGATCTTTGGAAATTGAAACACAAAGAACTGATATGGGTGTTCACCCGCTATTATGAAGCGGAAGAACTCCAATCATTTTTCCATCCAATGACTGACGAGCAAGTGCCATTCAAAAACCTTGTGATGACACATTACCGCAAAGCCAACAATACAAAGGAACTGGCAGATTTGTGCGGCTACGGTATATATACTTTTCGCCGAATATTCAGGAACGAGTTCGGTGTACCCGTCCATCAATGGTTGATAAAAAAACGTGCGGAAAACGTTAATTTCCGGCTTTCACAAACATACATTCCCTTTTCCGATATTATTGATGAATTTAATTTCTCATCTCCACAGGAATTGAACCGTTTCTGCAAAGTAAATATCGGAGATACACCAAGTAATATCCGACAAAAGCATATTCAATCTACAGATAAAGAGTAGTAGTCTGCTTAAAAATGCCAACAGAATGGTCTGTTTTCAATAAATAGTTCCCCGTTTGATATTCGTAACTTTGCGCCCGAAATCAAAGATAATATTTAATGCAAATAGAATATGAAGAAATGATACGGGAAGTGGACAATAGGATAGCAGCCATCGACCTAAACGGAGAACATATAATTGAAGAGTGTAAAGCTATTATCGTATTTCTGAAAGAAGGATTAAACAGACTAAAAGTGAGTATAGAATCTCAACCTTTCAAGAATGAAACCGAAGAAATAACCTTCTTCAAGCACCAAAAGCCAAAACTATTGGGACTGCTGCTCTATTTCCATGAAATCCTCTGCGTGGAAACCCGCCGACCGTTAGATGCGGAAATGCTTGATGAGTATTACGAGAAGCGACAGGAGGAGCAAAAGCTGTTCTTTGACCGCCATATAGCGTTTTATCAATATTACCGTAGCGGTGGTAGCTATTTGGATAACTATTATTTCCTGCGTGGGCGGCAGAAAGAGAGTTTCGATGTAGATGTTTGCCAGTTCGATGACTGTTCGGGATTCTCTACCGGCTACGATCATCTTGTAGCCCGGATCATCGCAATGGAAATGTTCTATGCTTACCTTAGCGAACGGCGACGCATCTGTCTGCGACGAAATGACGAAGGCGTTCCTTCCGAACTGCTAAAAGTCAAAGGCTCCTACCAATGGACGGGCAACGCTATCGAATTGGTGGAAATGGTGTACGGTCTGAACGAGATGGGTTGCCTGAACAGTGGGGAAACACCTATTCACGAGCTGGCCGCTTTCATGGGCACGCTTTTTGGTGTGGACGTCCGGGATTGTTACAGTGCCTACACCGATATGAAGCGACGCAAGAACGAGAGCCGCACCTATTTTCTGGATAAGATGCGGGAAAAGCTGAACAAGCGGATGCAACAGGATGATGAGAAAGAACAAAAGCGGAGATAGAGTATTTGGCATTTCCGTATCTATACGATTTTCAATACCTTTGCATATCAAAAGTCATTTAGTGTATGGCAAAGAAGAAAAAAAAGCATATAGGACATTATTGTAAGATATGTGGAGAACGGAAAGCCAATGAAAAATTCAGCGGCAAAGGTCATGCCGTGCATATCTGCAAGTCATGTATGTCTATAAGAAATGGCAAAAAGACAGATATTGATACCTTGCCGGAGCCGTTACCGATAAGTCGGGAAACGACACGTTTCAAGAAATTGGATAAGGAAGGAAAGAGTTTCCTAAAATCACTCATCATTGCTGTTGTAACCGAGTATTGGCAAGAAAATCGCCAGATACCTTTTGCTGAAAACCTTTCAGAAATAAAGAAATACATGATTGAGACCTATGATGAGGAATACGGCATACTGCTAAAGGAAGATGAGGAATTGAAGAATTACCTTTATTCCAATATGACAGTAACCTTAAATAAGCTACTTAAAGCAGAGAAGCCTGAGTAATAAAGAACAGGCGGGACAAGTGTAATCATTGTCCTGCCCGTTACTTTTGAGGGTTATCGGTTACTTCTGCTGCAACAGGTGCGCCAGCTCCGGATCGTCGGCGATACGCTTCAATTCTTCAGCAACAATCTGCTTCACGTCCGCTTTGATGCGGTTGTAGTTCTCCTGTATCTGCTCTTTCATGCGGTCAACGCCGTCCGCATCGGTGAAATCGGTAATGACGGGAATTTTCTTGTAAGCCGCCTCTTCCCGTTTCACCTTGTCGGCATCTACTACAATCTCACAGTGAAAAATCTTTTGTTCGATGCGCTCGTCGAACGTATCGGCTACGGAACCTACGAACATACCCTGTGTAAGCCCCGAAATCTTCGAGGGCGGAATAAGGCTATCCATCTGGGTATTGATGGAAGTGGACTTGTCATTGCGGTTTATAGTGATGCTCTGCCGCTTCTGTAATACCTTTCCGAAACGTTCGGAGAGCGTCTTCGCCGTCTCTCCAACCACCTGACCGGAGAAGATATTTCCGACGGTGTTCATCACGACTTTAGCTTCCTTGTCCCCATAATCGCGAACGAGCTGCGAGAAATCCTGAAAGCCCAAAAGCACGGCAACCTTGTTGCTTCGTGCTGTGGCTATCAGGTTATCCAGCCCTTTAAAATAAATGGTTGGCAACTCGTCGATGATAATCGAGGATTTCAGTTTTCCTTTCTTGTTAATGAGCTTCACGATGCGGGAGTTATACAATCCGAGAGCCGCACCGTAAATATTCTGACGGTCGGGATTGTTGCCGACACAGAGTATTTTCGGCTCCTGCGGATTGTTGATGTCGAGCGTAAACTCGCTGTCGGACATGACCCAATAGAGCTGCGGTGAAATCATACGGGAAAGCGGGATTTTGGCAGAAGCAATCTGCCCTTGCAACTGTTCCGCTGCCCCTCCGAGCCACGCATCCATAAAGGGCGAAAGGTAGTTTTCGAGTTCGGGATAAGAGGACAAAATCGGGAAAATATCCTCGTAGCGGCGGTTCAGAAACTCGATGGCGTGCGGGAAGGTGCAATACTTTCCGTTCCGGTATATTTTGAGATACCAGATAATTGCAGCAAAAAGGATGATGGGCGATTCCACGAAAAAATCGCCTTGCTTCTGCACCCACGTTTTGTTGAGGTTGAGCATAATCGTGTAGGCACTCTCGTATGCGTCGGTAATATCCTCCATGAAATCCGGATGTATGGGGTTACAGCGGTGGCTCCGTCGCGGATCGTCGAAATTGATAACGTAGAATTTCGGTTTCACCTTGTACCCGTCCAAATTATTGATTAGATGGTTATAAGCAATGGTTGAGAGGTCTGGAAATTTGAAATCGTAAATATATTGGGTGTACCCCTTCTCAATCTGTTGCTTGATGTAGGAATTGACCACCGCGAAAGACTTGCCGCTGCCCGGTGTACCCAACACGATGGACGCACGCTGGGGCAAAAGGATATTGATCCAGCCGTCGTTCCACTTCTTTTTATAGTAGAAACGGGTTGGCAGGTTCACGGAGTACTCGTTGGTCAAGAGGCGTGTTTCCTGCTGGAACGATTCGTTTTCGTTGTTGAAAACGTCGTCCATCAGGTTGCACTTCAACAGGCGGCTCATGTAAAGCCCCGACATCAGCAGGCAGATATAGCCGACTGCCATCGTGAAAACATAGATAGCGGTGTTCGCTTCCACACCAAGCGGCAACGCAAGCACCCACCAGTTCAGGAAAAAGAACACGAAACCCACACCCATGTACGTCCATATCTTCGTCCATGTGATTTTTTCCTCCTTCACCCCGCTGGTTCCCAGACAGGACAGTGCAAGCAGGAGAACTGTGAACAGTTTGGTGTAGATAATGCAACCGAACAGCCCCGCCGTGCGGTGGAAGTTCATCAGGATTCTATCGACCACGCCAATATTTACTCCCCATAGCTTGACAGCCTCGTAACAATACCAATAGATATTGATTACGACAAATAATATACTCACGGCACGCAGAAAATCCATGATTTTTGCCAGTGCCCTCAAATCGTCTTCTTGTTGTGACATACTAAATTTTGTTTTAAATTTTACTATTAAATACCTCTTCCTTTTCTCTTTTTCTTCTTGCGCTGCATCCGGTGGCGGAAGGCTTCTTCCTCCGGGTCAGTGCCTTGTGCCACCGGAATATCGAACAGACCGCCAATACCGGTACTTTCATCGGTATCGGGACTATGCGGCACAAACGGTTGCCTCCCGTCTGCCGGTGATTCCGGCGTAACGCTTACGCTGAATAGCTGTGTGGGATGGGGCGTATGCGCTTCCACCCATTCCTGCATGGCATTTGCGGAGAACTCCTTTCCCATACGGGAACCGTTGAGTACACAGCCCGTCCTGTGGTCGATAAAGGTGGCTCCGTAAATTCTCCCCGTATCGGTTTCACGCAGTACCACATCCACGCCTTTGGCTTTTAGTTTCTCCAACAGTTCTTCTCTGCCGGATGCTTGGCGCATAGCGGCAGAGACTTTTCCTTTGGTGTATTTGCCCAAATCCTTCTCCTTGATTTGGGTTTTGGAGGTTTCGCGCCACTGCTCAAAAGCGTCATATCCGGCATACTTGCCGAAACGGGAGGCTTTCAGCGGATTGCCGACCTTATTCCCGTTGCCGTCCGTCGCCGAATAGACAAAGCCCCGGTACTCCCTGCCGTGTACTTCTCCCCGTGCTTCCTCAACGGTTATATTATATAAGGAGAGCAACGCACGGTATTCACCCAGCGATTGGAAACGGTAGTTTTCGGAAAGACCTTTCAGGACGTTGCCGACCTGCCGTTTCACATTGCCATGTGCCACGTCCACCTTACGCAAAGCCCCCTGTTCCTGCTGCCGCCTGCTGTTACCGGACGGGCGCAAGCCGTACTTCTTCTCCAAAGCGTCGGTGGCACGTTTGCTCCGGCGGTGGATGTAATCGTTGTCCAGCCGCTTGCCGTCCAGCCCGACACGGATGGAAACGATATGCAGGTGGTGGCGGTCGATGTCCTCATGCTTGAATACGACGTAAGGTTGCTCGCCGTAGCCGATTTTCTCCATATACTCCCGTGCGATGTCGCTCAGTTCCGTATCGGTCAGTTTGTCGTCCGGGTGCGGGTTGAGAGATATATGGATAATGGGTTTCTCGGTACGCATACGCTGGGGCAGATACCTTTCAAAATCCGATGCGGCACGGGCGATGTCCATCGTTCCCGTGCCGTCGTCAAAGATTTTGTTGGATAAAAGCAACTTGCCTTCCCCCTCGTTTATCTTCTGCCCGTTGTATGCCAACGCCCCGTAAAGGGAGGCTCCTACATTCATGTTGGCGACCATTCCCGCTCGAATTTCTGTGTGAGGGCAACGATTTCACGGCTTACCGTTACCAACTCACGTGTGATTCCTTCCAGTTTGTAGAGCAGTGCCATCGCTTTTTTCTCTGAAAAACGGCTCTTGAGTTCCTTCACGGTCTGGTTGTAATTGACACCGATGCGTCGGAACTGCGCATGCAAATCCGACAGCTTGGCGTAGTATTCGGGGAAAGAATTATCCACACGGATAACTTTAAATTCCTCCCCGAATACCCGCGCCTTGATAAAAACCGCCTTCGCGTACTCGCCCGACTGCTCGTACATGGTGAGGAAACGGGCGTGTTCCTCGTCATCGAAACGCACCATCACGCAGTGCGTCTTGGGGTTCAACTTCGGGATGCGTCCCGTTCTCTTTGTTTTTTCTTTCATCTTAACGTGGATTTTAGTGTATCACGACAAAAGCCACTCTTCACGCCTACGGCAGGTATCAGGGCAATCCGACTTCGGAGGATTGCCAGCCCCCTGCAAGGGCAAGGTGTGGCGGGTTACCCGCTGCCTTTTGAGTTACTCAAAAGATACCTTGCTCTATTCTTGTGAATAGAAAAATCCGTCCGAAGACGGATTGAGGTAAGCATATATCGACTGCCATTCGGTCACGAAGGGTTAGCCTTGTCGCTTGGGCACAAAAGTACGGGGTTTATCCGCCTGATTTATAGAGGTGAAAGTGCCAGTAGCTTCCATGCCGACGCCACAAGCTGCCACGGCTTTGGAAAACGATACAAGCTATGGTTATTCGTTGTTTATTTGCCGGAGAATTGATTGGACGGGCAATTTATAAGGCGGTTTGTGAGCCGGATTATTCATCTGCCAATCATGGAACCGGATGGTCGTTTGGTTTGCAAAGTGATAAGATTATAGAAAGATGAATCGCTTCGCTGATTAACCGATAAACGGATTACTCCATCAATTTGCAGAACAGCAAACAGACTTGTTTGTGAATCAATGGACAAACAGGTCGGATGAGCAGCTTGCAGATTGACGGACGGATAAACAGGTAAAGTGATTGGCTGATAAACGGACAGATAGGATTGTCGGATGACGGATAGGCAGATATGCCGACTGGCAGGCAAGTACATCAATTCATAAAACGATGAATAAAGAAACAGATTTATAAACAGATTGTATAACCAATTAAAAATTAGAAAAATGAATGAGCCTTTATTGGTAGCGTTCTCCACCCAAAAAGGAGGCGCAGGAAAAACAACCTTGACCGTATTGACAGCAAGTTACCTGCATTATGTCAAAGGTCTGAATGTGGCGGTGGTGGATTGCGACTTTCCGCAATATAGCATCAAGGATATGCGTGAACGTGATTTGAAGAACATCGAGCAGAACGAGCGTTACAAAGTTGCCGCTTACGAGCAGTTCACCAAATTGAAAAAGAAAGCCTATCCGGTTTTGGAGAGCCGCCCCGAAGATGCGGCAAAAGCAGCCGAAAGGCTGATCGGTGGCGGAATGCCTCTTGATATAATCTTCTTCGACCTGCCGGGTACGGTTTACAACACAGGTATCATCAACACGATTGCCACGATGGACTATATCTTTTGTCCGATTGCCGCTGACCGTGTGGTTATGGAAAGTTCCCTGCAATTCGCTTCGCTGGTAAACGACCATCTGATAACGAACGGGAAAACCAATATCAAGGGGTTGTATCTCTTGTGGAACATGGTGGACGGGCGAGAAAAGACAGACCTCTACCGAATTTACGAAACGGTGGCTGCTGAAATGGGCGTGCCTATCCTAAAGACAATCCTCCCTGACAGCAAGCGTTTCCGCAGGGAAGCGATGGAAGAGAGCAGCAAGGCTCTTTTCCGTTCCACGCTCTTTCCACCTGACCGGACATTGATTAAAGGTAGTAATCTGGATGCGTTGGCGGATGAGATATTAACTATTATCAAACAGGAGTAACCTATGGCAAAGACACTTCATGTAGATGTGGATGCCAGTTCGATTATCAATTCTGTTCGTCCTGACATTCCACCTGCACCGATACCGGAACCTCCTGCTGCCGTACCTAAAGAAGTACAACAAAAGGAGAAAACTAAAGAAACTCCGCCACCACCCAAAACAAAGGAGGTGCCCCGAAGCAAGAAAAGCGAGAGCGAAGAGGAATATTTGGAACTGTTCATCCGTGAGGTAGAAATGGCAGCCCGTTCGGGCAAGCTGGTTTACGTGCGGAAAGAGTACCACGACCGTATCTTACGGATTATACGGGTTATCGGAAAAGATAAACTATCCTTGTTCGGTTATATCGACCATGTGCTGACACAGCATTTCGATGAGTACGAGGATGTGATAAAGAAATTATATAAAAAACATTACGAAGACGTATATTGATATGAAAGGGAAAATGAATAATATGGGAGGATGCCTATGGAAACCGTATTGATATGCCTGCTACTGCTGTATAACGCATGGCTGGTAACTTATATTCTATTGGGCAGGCAGCAGAAAAGTAGTTCGCAAGCGGAGGAAAAGCCACCTGCCAAGCCACCGCAAAAAGGGGATGATATTGTCGGCAAGAGCCAGTTCAAAATGAAAGCGAAAGTGCCACAGGCTTCCATACCGGAGCCACAAGCTACCAAAGCGGATGAAGGTGAGGAAGTTACGGATATTGCAGTTACTTTTGCCGACGATAAGAGCGAAGCACCTTCGGCACGGATACCTGACGATGAGCTGGACGAAGCGTTCACCGATATTCGTATCGAAGACATTCCGGTGGAATATGCGGACGATGAAGAAGGAGAACGGACACCGATTAAACGGTATGCCACCGGAGCGAGCTTTGAGGAAATCGGCAATGCGGTAAACGTTGTCGATAATCCTGCCGCCACAGCGGATGAGCGTAAACGAGCTGGACAGATTTTCTCGGAACTGGAAGGCAACGCCCTTTTTGAACGGATTATTGAAAGCAGCCCTGAGCGGGCAAAGAAGATAACGGGGTTAATGGATGAAGTTTCCGGTAAATCTATCTCTGGGGAGGGAAAGGAGGTCGGAAATGCAGTCCATCCCCAAAATACACTCGAAGTGCCTGCCGACATCAGCGGGTTCGACATTCGGGATTTTGTGTAACGATTAAAAAAGTAAAGGACAATGAAACAGAAAGAGTACGGATAAGCGGAGTGCCGCCACTAAAATCCAAGAAGTAAAAAAAGTATTCACCGCCGTGGGAGCCATCCAACTCTCACGGCAAAAACAAAAAAAGTATTTATGACAAAAAAACAGATTCTTTTATCGGCAGCCTGCCTTCTGGCTGCATCTTCCACTTTCGCACAGGGTAACGGCATGGCGGGTATTACCGAAGCCACCAACATGGTAACCAGCTATTTCGACCCGGCGACAAAGTTGATATACGCTATCGGAGCGGTCGTGGGCTTGATCGGCGGCGTGAAAGTCTACGGGAAGTTCTCTTCAGGCGACCCCGATACGAGTAAAACCGCCGCTTCGTGGTTCGGGGCTTGCATCTTCCTGATTGTAGCCGCCACCATTCTCCGTTCCTTCTTCCTATAATATAAGGTATGGCAGAGTTTCCAATCAACAGGGGGATTGGAAAGTCGGTTGAGTTCAAAGGGCTAAAAGCGCAATACCTGTTCATCTTCGTGGGCGGGTTGCTGGCTCTCTTTATACTCTTTGTGATTATGTACATGGTCGGTGTGAACCAGTGGTTCTGCATCATCTTCGGGCTGGTCGCCGCATCGGTTCTGGTGTGGCAGACTTTCGCCCTGAACGCCAAATACGGCGAACACGGCTTGATGAAAATGCAGGCACGTGGCAGTCATCCCAAGTACATTATCAACCGGCGTAAAATCCCCAAGCTATTCAAAAGAGGTCGCAGACCCTCTTAAATACCTATACATTATATAATAAGAAGAAAAGAATGAGAAATACATTAAAAGCAGCCACGCTTGAAAGCAAGTTCCCGCTTCTATCGGTGGAGCATGGCTGCATCATCAGCAAGGATGCCGATGTGACGGTGGGCTTCCGGGTGGAACTGCCCGAACTCTATACCGTGACCTCGGAGGAATACGAGGCGATACATTCCACGTGGGTAAAAGCGATGAAGGTGCTTCCGGATTATTCAATCGTCCATAAGCAGGACATCTTTATCCGGGAGACTTATCAGCCTGATACCGATAAAGAGGATATGAGTTTCCTTAGCCGTTCATTCGAGCGGCATTTCAACGAAAGACCGTACCTCAATCACTACTGCTACCTGTTCCTGACGAAAACAACGAAAGAGCGGAGCCGTACCCAAAGTAATTTCAACACGCTGTGCCGGGGTTTCATCGTTCCCAAAGAGATTAAGGACAAGGAAGCGGTAACGAAATTCATGGATGCGGTCGGGCAGTTCGCCAGCATCATGGGTGAAAGCGGACTTATCCGCTTGCAACAGCTCACCGATGAGGAGATAACCGGAACGGACACCAAAGCGGGAATTATTGAAAAGTATTTTTCTCTGTCCCAAACGGACACAACCACCCTTCAGGACATCACCCTGAAAGCGGACGAAATGAAAATCGGTGATAACTACCTGTGCCTGCACACGCTTTCGGATGTGGAGGATTTGCCGGGTAATGCAGAAACGGATATGAGGTATGAGAAGCTATCCACGGACAGAAGCGACTGCCGGTTGTCGTTTGCGGCTCCCGTCGGGCTGCTGTTGCCATGCAACCACATATTCAATCAATATGTGTTCATTGACGACAGTGCCGCCAACTTGCAGAAGTTCGAGAAGATGGCGAAAAACATGCACTCGCTTTCGAGGTACAGCCGTTCCAACCAAATCAACAAGGAATGGATCGACGAGTATCTGAACGAGGCGCATAGTTTCGGCTTGACCTCCGTCCGCTGCCATTGCAACGTGATGGCATGGAGTGACGACAGGGAGGAACTCAAGCAGATCAAGAACGAGGTGGGCAGCCAACTGGCTCTCATGGAGTGCAAGCCACGCCACAACACCACCGATACGCCGACCTTGTTCTGGGCGGGTATTCCGGGCAATGAAGCCGATTTTCCGGCGGAAGAGAGTTTCTACACGTTCATCGAACAGGCGGTTTGCTTCTTCTCGGAGGAAACCAACTATAAAAACTCTCCGTCCCCTTTCGGTATCAAGATGGTGGACAGGCTCACGGGAAAGCCTTTGCACATCGACATTTCCGACTTGCCGATGAAAAAGGGAATCATCACCAACCGAAACAAATTCGTGTTGGGACCGTCAGGCAGTGGCAAGTCGTTTTTTATGAATCATTTAGTGAGGCAGTATTACGAGCAGGGCACGCACGTGGTGCTGGTGGATACGGGTAATTCCTATCAAGGTCTTTGCGAGATGATAAACAAAAAGACCAAAGGGGAAGACGGGATTTATTTCACGTACACCGAAGAAAAGCCCATCAGCTTCAACCCGTTCTATACTGATGATTTGGTTTTCGACGTGGAGAAAAAGGACAGTATCAAAACATTGCTCCTTACCCTGTGGAAAAGCGAGGACGACAAAATCAGCAAGACGGAATCAGGTGAACTGGGAAGTGCGGTAACGGCATATATCCGGCTCATACAGGCTGACCGCAGCATCGTGCCGAACTTCAATACGTTCTATGAGTTCATGCGGGACGTGTACCGCACGGAGTTGGAGGAACGGGCTATCAAGGTGAGTAAGGACGAGTTTAATCTGGATAACTTTCTCACCACGCTCCGGCAGTATTACAGTGGCGGTCGGTTCGACTTCCTGCTGAACTCGGACAAGAACATCGACCTGCTTTCCAAACGGTTCATTGTCTTCGAGATTGACGCGATTAAGGAAAACCGTGAACTTTTCCCGGTGGTGACTATCATCATCATGGAGGCGTTCATAAACAAGATGCGCCGCCTCAAAGGTGTCCGGAAACAGCTAATTGTGGAAGAGGCTTGGAAGGCTCTGGCTTCCAATAACATGGCGGAATATATGCGGTATCTTTACAAGACCGTTCGTAAGTATTTCGGAGAAGCTATTGTCGTTACTCAAGAAGTGGATGATATAATCTCTTCACCTGTGGTAAAGGAAAGTATCATCAACAACTCCGACTGTAAAATCCTGTTAGACCAACGCAAGTACATGAACAAGTTCGATGCGATTCAGGACTTGCTGGGTCTGACGGACAAGGAACGGGGGCAGATACTCTCCATCAACATGGCAAACAATCCTTCCCGGCTGTATAAAGAGGTCTGGATTGGGCTTGGTGGAACGCAAAGTGCCGTTTATGCGACAGAAGTTAGTGCGGAAGAGTATCTCACGTTCACGACGGAGGAAACGGAAAAGATGGAAGTGCTTGCCCTTGCCGAAAAACTCGGCAGCATTGAGCTGGCAATCAAACAGCTTGCCGATAAAAAAAGAAGTAAAACCTAAAAAATCAACTGACATGACAATCATTTCAAAAAGCCGGCTCATCGAGCTGGCAGGCTATGCCCTTGCCTTGTCTTCCCTGCTACTGAGTGCGTGTGGAGAAGCGAAAGAGCAGGATTTGGACAAACTGTGCGGTAATTGGGTGAGCGTGGGCAGAAAGCCCGACGTGCTGGTATTCAAGGAAGGTGAGCAGTATAAAGTAACCGTTTTCAAGAAGTCGGGTATGAGCCGCAAGCTGAAACCGGAAACCTTTCTTATCGTGGAGGAAAGCGGTAACCTCTTTATCAATACGGGCTACCGGATTGACATTGCCTACAACGAGGAAACGGACGTGCTGACCTTTTCGCCGAATGGTGATTATACAAGGGCAAGTGAGAAACAGTAGTAACTATTAGTAATGTAACATATAAGAATGAAAATAAGAATAACGATGCTTTTCTGCCTGTGCCTGCTCTTTGCAGGCAGGGCAAGCGCCCAATGGGTGGTGACCGACCCGACAAATTTGGCGCAGGGGATAGTCAATACGACCAAACAGATTATCCAGACCTCTTCCACCGCCCAGAATATGCTGAAGAGTTTTCAGGAAACAGTGAAGATTTACGAACAGGGTAAAAAATATTACGACGCTTTGAAGGCTGTGAATAATCTGGTAAAGGATGCCCGTAAGGTGCAACAGACCATTTTGATGATAGGCGACATTTCGGACATCTATGTGAACAGCTTCCAAAAGATGATGAATGACCCGCACTACTCGGTGGAAGAACTCGGAGCGATTGCCTTCGGCTATACGAAGCTCTTGGAAGAGAGCAACGGCGTGCTTCAGGAGATGAAGGAGGTGGTGAATATTACCACCCTCTCGCTCAGCGACAAGGAACGCATGGACGTGGTGGACAGGTGCTACAACTCGGTGAAGCGATACCGCAATCTGGTGACTTACTATACCAACAAGAACATTGCGGTAAGTTACCTGCGTGCGAAGAAAGCCGGGGACACCGACCGTGTACTGGCTCTGTACGGGGATGCTAACGACAGATACTGGTAAGCCATGATGTTGTTAGCCGTTGATTTCAGTAACCTGCATGAGATTCTAAGAAACCTCTATGTGGAAATGATGCCGCTCTGTGCTAACATGGCGGGAGTGGCAAAGGGGATTGCCGGATTGGGGGCATTGGTTTACGTGGCGGTGCGTGTATGGCAGGCACTCGCACGGGCGGAACCCATCGACGTGTATCCGCTGCTCCGACCGTTCGCTATCGGTATCTGTATCATGTTCTTTCCCACGCTGGTACTCGGTACGCTCAATACCGTTCTGAGTCCCATTGTGCGGGGTACGCACGGGATGCTTGAAACGCAGACTATGGACATGAACAAGTACCGTGAACTGAAAGACAAGCTGGAATATGAATCCATGATGCGCAATCCCGAAACAGCCTATCTCGTGTCCAACGAGGAGTTCGACAAGCAGATTGACGAACTCGGATGGGGAGCCAAGGATATTGCCACGATGGGTGGTATGTATATCGAAAGGAGCATGTACAACCTGAAGAAAAACGTGCGGGATTTCATGCGGGAGGTATTGGAACTCCTGTTTGCTGCTGCCGCCCTGCTCATCGACACGCTCCGCACGTTCTTCCTGATAGTGCTTGCCATCTTGGGCCCGATAGCCTTTGGCATATCGGTCTGGGATGGGTTCCAATCGACACTCTCCCAATGGATGTGCCGCTACATACAGATTTACCTGTGGTTGCCCGTGTCGGATCTGTTCAGCAGCGTGCTTGCCAAGATACAGGTGTTGATGCTCGAAAACGACATCTCGGAGTTACAGAACAATCCGAACTTTTCGATTGATTCCAGTAATGGGGTTTACATCGTATTTATGATTATCGGAATACTCGGATATTTCACTATTCCGACGGTGTCGAGCTGGATTATACAAGCCGGTGGTATTGGAGGCGCATCCCGACCCATCAACATGATTGCCGGACGTGCGGGTGGCATGGCGGGAGCCGCTGCCGGAGCGGTGGCAGGTAATCTTGCCGGACGTGCGGGTCATGCCGCCGGAAATGTGGCAGGCAGTGTGGGACGCGGTGCTGTCAACGGAGCTAAAAAGGTAGCCGGAGCAGCCGGACGGATGATAAAAAGAAACAGACAATCAAATTAAAAAAGTAAAACAATGGAATTTAAATCATTAAAGAATATCGAAACGAGTTTTAAGCAGATACGCCTGTTCGGTATCGTCTTTCTGGTGGTGTGTCTGGCAATCGTGGGTTACTCCGTCTGGAGTTCCTACTCCTTTGCTGAAGCGCAGCGACAGAAAATATATGTGCTGGACGGCGGCAAATCCCTGATGCTCGCCCTCTCGCAGGACTTGTCGCAAAACAGACCGGTGGAGGCACGTGAACACGTGAAACGCTTTCACGAACTCTTCTTCACCTTGTCGCCGGATAAAAGCGCGATTGAGGGGAACATCAAGCGTGCGTTGCTCTTGGCAGATAAGAGTGCTTTCAACTATTACACCGACTTTGCCGAAAAAGGGTATTATAACCGTATCATTTCGGGAAACATCAATCAGGCGGTGCAGGTGGACAGCGTACAGTGCAATTTTGACACCTATCCTTATAAGGTAAGCACCTACGCGCGGCAGATGATTATCCGTGAGAGCAACGTGACGGAACGGAGCCTTGTCACAAGGTGCAACCTTTTGAACTCCGTCCGTTCGGACAACAACCCTCACGGCTTTATCATCGAAGCCTTTGAGATTATCGAGAACAGGGATATAAAGGTACAGAAACGATGATAGGCAGATTCATAACCAAGATACAGGATTGGACGGACGACAGGCTCCGCCGCCTGTGCGGGCGTATCACTCCCGGAAAGCGGCTGGCAGTGCTGCTCACCATGTTCCTCTTCTTCGGTATCGCCTCGGTGTACATCTTCGTCTCGGCGATATATGACATCGGAAAGAACGAGGGACAAAGGATAGAAATCGAGCATATCCGGATGCTCGAACTGCAAAAGAAAGACAGTATCAACCAATTAAATTATTACGATAATGGAACAGATTCAAGAGAACAAGAGTGAGGTAAAGCCGCCCAAAGAGCCGGATAAGCCCAAAAAGGAAATGACCGAGGAACAGCGGCAGAAACAGAAGAAAATGATTGTCTATCCGCTCATGGCACTCATTTTCTCAGTGGCAATGTGGCTGATATTCGCACCGTCCGATGCTGAAAAGGAACAGGAAAAAGGACAATCCGGTTTTAATACCGATGTTCCCGCACCAACGGATAACAAGCTGGCGGACGACAAACTGGCTGTTTACGAGCAGGAGCAGTTCAACCGCAAACAAGTGGAACGACGGGAACAGATACAGGATTTGGCTTCGATGTTCGGTCCGGGAGAGAGCGAGGCGCAGGGCGATGACCTGTACGATGAACCGGAAGCGGAACCGAAAAGCGGCTTGGGCGGTGGCGGAAGCACCCGACCGAAGGAAACCATCTACGCCTCTGCCAACGCTTACCGGGATATGAACCGTACACTCGGCAATTTCTACGAGCAACCAAAGGTGGATGAAGAGAAAGAAGAGATGCGCAAGGAACTGGAAGAACTTCGGGAGATGGCATACAACCGTCAGACGGAAAAGGAAACGGCAGACGAGCAGCTGGCGTTGCTGGAAAAGTCCTATCAGTTGGCGGCAAAGTATATGCCGCAGAATCAGGGACAGCCATTCACCGGACAACCGGGTGTTTCTCCTGCCGTAACCGATAACCAGCCGACCGAAGCGTATAAGAACGGTAAAGCGCAAATGAACCCCGTCGAGCAGGTGCGACAACGGGTGGTATCGGGATTGGTACAGCCGGTGAGCGATACAACATTCATCGCTGAATATGCGCAGCCCCGCAACCTCGGTTTCCTTACGGCAGTAGGCACGGCTGGTGAAACAGAGAAGAATACAATAAAGGCGTGCATCCACGATAACCAGACCATCACGGACGGGCAGGCGGTGCGGCTGAGATTGTTGGAGCCGATGCGTGCCGGAGAAACGGTTGTTCCGAAGAATGCCATTGTCACGGGCATGGGTAAGATAGCAGGCGAACGGCTGGGCATCTCCATCACGTCGCTGGAATACAGGGGGCTGATTATTCCGGTGGAACTGACGGTGATGGATTCGGACGGGCAGGAAGGCATCTTTATTCCGGGCTCGATGGAGATAGACGCTATCCGTGAGATAGCCGCCAATCTGGGCGGCAACCTCGGAACAACCATCAACCTGAACCAACAGAGCGCAGGCGACCAACTGCTGACCGATTTAGGAAAGGGGGCGATACAGGGAACCTCGCAATATATCGCCAAGAAGATGCGCACGATAAAGGTGCATCTGAAAGCCGGATACAATTTGATGCTGTACCAAAAGAAACAGTAAGTACCGATTATTTAATTATTTATCAATCAACGGGGAATGTTCCCCACCACTAAAATCCAAAGTAAAATGAAAAAAGTATTTTTAGCTATTGCCCTGACGCTGGGCGTAATGGGTGCGAACGCACAAAATGCAGAACAGCCGGAAACGGAAGTCGTAACTTTCCAAGCGGACACTTATCCGCAGGAAATGTCGGGGGACGATTATAACGGTCTGACCAAGAAACTGACCTTTGACCGTATGATACCTCCCTACGGCATGGAGGTGACGTATGACAAGACGGTACACGTGATTTTCCCGTCGGCAGTACGCTATGTGGATTTGGGTTCTCCTAACCTGATTGCAGGCAAGGCGGACGGTGCGGAAAACGTCATCCGTGTCAAGGCAACGGTGAAGAACTTCCGCACGGAAACCAATTTTTCGGTGATTACCGAAAGCGGATCGTTCTACACTTTTAATGTGAAGTACGCCGATGAGCCGCTGTTGCTCAACATCGAGATGAAAGATTTCATTCACGACGGCAGTACGGTGAACCGCCCGAACAATGCGCTGGACGTGTACCTGCAAGAGTTGGGCTGTGAGTCCCCGAAGCTGGTACACCTGATTATGAAGTCCATCCATAAGAACAACAAGCGAGAAATCAAGCATATCGGCAGCAAGTCTTTCGGCATCCAGTATTTGCTTCGTGGCATGTACACGCACAATGGGCTGTTGTATTTCCATACGCAGATAAAGAACTCGTCCAACGTGCCTTTTGACGTGGATTTCATCACGTTTAAGATTGTGGATAAGAAGGTCGCCAAGCGTACCGCCATTCAGGAGCAGGTGATTTTTCCGCTTCGTGCCTACAACTATGCTACCCGTATAGTCGGTAACAAAGACGAGCGCACCATCTTCACGATGGAGAAGTTTACCATTCCCGAAGACAAGCAGGTGGTTGTGGAGCTTCACGAGAAAAGCGGGGGCAGACACCAGTCGTTCGTGATAGAGAACGAGGATATTGTGCGTGCGAAGGTGATTAACGAACTGAAAGTGAAGTAAGATGAAGAAGTATCTATTTGTAGTTGTAGCGTTGCTTGCCCTTTTGGGGCAGGCAAACGCCCAACGCTACCTGCCGGGTATGCGTGGAGTGGAGTTCAAAGGAGGTTTTGTAGATGGCATCGAAAAACCGACTAACTATTATGTCGGTGTAGGGCTTTCGACCTACACCAAAAACGGAAACCGTTGGGTATTCGGTGCGGAGTATCTGAGCAAGCAATACGGGTATAAGGAGTGGAATATCCCCAAAGCGCAATTTACCGCTGAAGGCGGTTACTATCTGAAATTTTTGTCGGATGCTTCCAAGACGTTCTTCCTTTCCATCGGCGGCTCGGCTCTTGCCGGATATGAAACAAGCCGGTGGGGTGACAAGCTGCTGCCGGACGGGGCGACGCTTCAAAGCAAGGATGCTTTCATCTATGGCGGGGCGGTAACATTGGAATTGGAAACGTACCTCTCGGACAAGGTGGTATTGCTGTTGAATGCACGGGAACGGGCATTGTGGGGCAGTTCCATCGGACACTTCCATTTCACATTCGGAGCGGGAATAAAATTCATCATAAACTAATTACAACCATGAAATTAAAGATTATAACCATACTGGCGGTCGTATTGACCGGATTGCTCTTTACCTCCTGCGATGACAAAATCGAAGTGCTGCAAGCCTACGATTTCTCACTGACGACCATGCCTGTGCAGAAACGTATCAAGCAGGGTGAGACGGCTGAAATACGCCTGCAACTGCATAAGTCGGGCGACTATAAGGAAACGGAGTTTTATATTTCTTTCTTCCAGCCCGATGGGAAGGGCAGTTTACGGATGGACGACGGAACGGTATTCGCTCCCAATGATTTCTACCCGTTGAAAAAAGAAACGTTCCGGTTGTACTATACTTCCGAATGCACCGACCAGCAACAGATAGACGTGTATGTGTATGACAGTTTCGGGCAGAGGGTTGATTTGAGTTTCTCGTTTCAGAATGATTCGGACAAGGAGGAGGAAGAATGAGCTGGATTATCGGATACGGAGTATTCCTCCTGCTGTTCTATGGATATATGGCGAGGATATTGAAGAAAACTCCGACTGATAGGGAATTGTGGGGTGAGGAGTTGGAATAGCTCAATGTGGAATGGCACATACATTTTTTGCAGCCTTTTATGAACTTGTTTCGTGAAAGGCTGCTTTTTTCAATCACCCGATTGTATATTCACAACGGAATTATCCACATCCTCATTGTGGAGTTTCCGACGTTCCTCTTTGGCTTTTTTCTGCTCTTTTTTCTTCTTTTCCTGCTCCGCCATGATTTGCTTCAGGGGTTTGACGGTTTCGGGCGTTTCCCGCTTGAAACGTTTATAATAGATTTCCTCAATGAATTGGGGCAGCGGTGCTTTCCATGTTTCCTGCTTATGGTTGTCTATCTTTCCCAACTTATCGGGATTTAAGCCGAGTTCCCTTGCCATTTGCACGTGCTTGTCTGATAGATGGTGCTTCTTCTGCGCCACCACCCACTTCTCCAATATTGCTTTCTTTACTCCCATGAAATTCGTATGTTATTGTCCTGTAACTGTTGTTGGTGCGAAGATAAGTATTTGCCGTTTCATCAACTAAAAATAACGGCAAAAAACAACCCTCTGAATTTTCAGAGGGTTTAACGGGGGCTTTTTGCTACTTTTGTGCCGCCTTAGCTCACTGTCAAAAGTAGTGCCGGGC
>OHTB01000061.1_pt1 | contig 69538 bp, 79 predicted proteins | sample 1578771 | NCBI WGS metagenome assembly OHTB01 (sample SAMEA3879516, study PRJEB24766) | human gut metagenome | biome: human-associated habitat; feature: feces | place: USA | collected 1985/1987 | reverse complement strand
TCCCACATTTCTTTCTTCGCAGAAAGAAATGTGGCCGCCGGAGGCCGCCTCCCCGTCAGGGGGAAACCGACTCGCCGCCGCAGCGGCGAAACCCGCCCCGCGCCAAGGGATCCTTAAACCGTAGGTTTGAGTGGTTTTCTTTGGTAACTTTCTTTTTACAAAAAAAGAAAGTTACTCGTGCCGGGGCACGAAACGCCCCAGCTTGCGCCCGCAGGCGCAACGCCTGTTCGCTGCCGCCCGCGCTTTCCCTCACGTAACCGGCGTTTTCCTGATCGTTGTCGTTCCGCCGACTGTGCCAGCACAGCTTTCCGCTGCCGCTGCCCGTTACTACGGTAAAAAACATTCATTCTGCTGCGTCGCAGGCTAAGAAATAATTATATCCTGTGCCCGACGGGCACACCTACCTTTGCCGCCTTGCGGCGGCAAAGGCGCGATTTGATAATCGCCAACCCGGTAGAAGCAAATACCCCTACCGTGGCTGGGGCAAGCGGCCGCGTCAGCCTCCGCGCCGGTGAACGTACACGCAGTCCTTTTGACCGACAGTGATGACCGCTGCACCCCGCCCGCGAGTACACACCGCCAAATTCGCACTTGCCCGCCCCGCGCCAAGGGACCCTTAGACCGTAGGTCTAAGCGACTTTCTTTCCCACATTTCTTTCTTCGCAGAAAGAAATGTGGCCGCCGGAGGCCGCCTCCCCGCCAGGGGAAAGCCAACTCGCCGCCGCGGCGGCGAACCCCCACCCGATCCTATAAAAAGGAGATGCACCCATGCTCCGTATCGACCAACTGCGCCTGCACCCCGGCCAGCAGGAGACGCTCCTGCGCGCCCGGTGCGCCAAGCTGCTCCGCGTGGCTCCGGCGGATATCACCGCCTGTACCGTTCTGCGAAAGGCCATTGACGCCCGCGAGGACCTGACCCTTGTCTACACGGTGTCCGTCTCTGTAAAAAACGAGGCTCAGGTCCTGCGCCGCTGCCGCGATAAGCGCGTATCTGTCTACAAACAGGAAGTGTACTTCCTGCCGCCGCCGGTGACGGCCCCGGCGGTCCGCCCCATCGTGGTGGGCGCGGGACCGGCGGGCCTGTTCGCCGCCCTGGTGCTGGCCCGCTGCGGCGCACGCCCTATTCTATTGGAGCGCGGCCGGCCGGTAGAACACCGTCAGGCGGACGTTGAGCGCTTCTGGTCCGGCGGCCCGCTGGACCCGGACAGCAACGTCCAGTTTGGCGAGGGCGGCGCCGGCGCCTTTTCCGACGGCAAGCTGAACACCGGCACGAAGGACCTGCGCCACCGCTTCATTCTGGAGACGCTGGTCCGCTGCGGCGCACCGGATACCATTTTGACCGACGCCAAGCCCCACGTGGGCACCGACAAGCTCCACATCGCCCTGCAGGCCTTGCGGCAGGAGCTGGAGGCGGCCGGGGCGGACATACGCTTCAACGCCCGGCTGGAGCATATACGGATACAGGACGGCGCGGTCAGCGCCGTCACCGTCTGCCAGAACGGGCAGACCTATGACCTGCCCGCCCGCCATGTGCTCCTGGCCCTGGGCCACAGTGCCCGTGACACCTTTGAAATGCTGTATCAGGCGGGGCTTGCCATGGAGCCCAAGCCCTTCGCTATGGGTGTCCGTATCGAGCACCGCCAGTCGGCCATCGATGCCGCCCAGTACCGTTCTCTGGCGGGCCACCCGGCTCTGCCCCCCAGCACCTACAAGCTGTCCTGCCACCTGCCCAACGGCCGCAGCGCCTTCAGCTTCTGCGTCTGCCCCGGCGGCCAGGTGGTGGCCGCCGCCTCCGAGCCGGGGCGCACCGTCACCAACGGCATGAGCGTCTATGCCCGTGACGGGGAGAACATCAACGGCGCGCTGCTGGTGAATGTCACGCCGGCGGATTTCCCCTCGGACCATTCCCTGGCGGGCATCGCCCTCCAGCGGCAGCTGGAGACGGCGGCCTACGCCCTCACCGGCGGCTTTGCCGCCCCCTGCCAGCGGGTGGCGGACTTTCTGACAGGCCGTCCCTCCGCCGGACCGGGGACCGTGCGCCCCAGCTACCGCCCCGGCGTGGTCTATACCGACCTGCGCCGCTGCCTGCCGGATTTTATCAGCGAGACGCTGGCCCTGGCCCTGCCGGTCCTGGGCCGTCAGCTTCGGGGCTACGATGACCCGGACGCCCTGCTCACCGGCGTGGAGACGCGCTCGTCCTCCCCGGTGCGCCTGGTGCGTGACGCGCACTATGAAGCCAATATACGCGGCATATTCCCCTGCGGCGAGGGGGCCGGCTATGCCGGCGGCATCCTCTCCGCTGCCGCCGACGGAATGCGCTGCGCGGAAAAACTCCTGGAGGTATATACAACATGAGAAAGATCGCCATCTACGACAGCTTCACCGAGCCCAAGCACCGCCGGCTCATCGACGAGACGGCGGCCCGCGCCGGCTTCACCGTGGACTACTACGCGGCCCCCGCCATCGTCCCCGCGGACAAGCGGGGTGACTATGAGGTCATCTACGGTATGCCCAAGCCCGGTGAATTAAAGGACTTCGTGAACCTCAAGTGGTTCTGCGGCAGCTTTGCCGGCGTGGACGCTTATCTGGACGACAGCCTGTATCCCTCTCCCGAGGTCATGCTGTCCAACTCCTCCGGCGCCTACGGTGTCACCATCGCCGAGCACATGGTCATGGTCACGCTGATGCTCCTGCGCCACGCCCCTGTCTACTGCGCCGACCAGGCCGCCGGACGCTGGGGCCGGGTGCTCCCCATGCGCTCCATTATGGGCAGCACCATCACCGTCGTGGGCACCGGCGATATCGGCACCGAGTTCGCCCGCCGCGCCAAGGCCATGGGTGCTGCCGCCGTCCGCGGTGTCCGCCGCACCAAAAAGGCCGCCGACCCCGCCTTTGACGAGATCCATACCAACGACGAGCTGGACGCCCTCCTGCCGGATACGGATATCCTGGCCCTGGCCCTGCCCGCCACCGGTGAGACGAAGGGGTTTCTCTCCGCGGCGCGCCTCGCCCTGCTGCCGAAGACCGCCTATGTGGTCAACGTGGGCCGCGGCAGCGCCATCGACCAGGCCGCCCTTCTGGACGCCCTGAACCACGACCGTCTCGCCGGCGCGGCCCTGGACGTGTTCGAGCAGGAGCCCATCCCCGCCGGCGACCCGGCCTGGACGGCGAAGAACCTGCTCATCACCCCCCACATCTCCGGTCAGATGAGCCTGGGCTACACCCGCGATCGGAACGTGCAGCTTTTCTGTGAGGACCTGGAGCGCTACGGTCGGGGTGAGAAGCCCCTGCGTCTGGTGGACCGTCGGATCGGCTATTGAACAGCCACCTGTGTGCGCCCCCTGTGCAGGGGGCGCACATGAAGACGACCGTCCGGGCCTTCGTTTTCTGCCCCGAAAAGGGAGGCTGGAAGGAAGGGAAAGAGAACCTGACCCAACAGCGCATAAAAGGTGCATGAAAAGGCGCATGAGGAGCACATAAAAAGTATAAAGAAAATATAGAAAAGGTACAGACATTGTATCATATACTGCCAAAGAAATTTGCTGTGCCGGGAGGTGAAAAGCATGGGAGAGCGCATCATACTGCACTGTGATCTGAACAGCTTTTACGCCTCTGTGGAGCTGCTGGACAAGCCCGCTTTGTGGGAGGTCCCGGTGGCCGTCTGCGGCGACCCGAAGACCCGCCACGGCATTATCCTGGCCAAGAACGAACCCGCCAAAAAGTACGGAATACAAACGGCTGAGACGGTCTGGCAGGCCAAAAAGAAGTGCCCCGGCCTCGTGCTTCTGCCGCCCCATCACGACCTGTACAAAATGTGGTCCGTCCGCGTCAACGACATCTATGAGCGCTTCACCGACCTGATCGAGCCCTTCGGCATCGACGAGAGCTGGCTGGATGTCACCGGCAGCCTCCACCTCTTCGGCGGCGACGCGGAAAAACTGGCCAATAAAATTCGAAAAACAGTAAAAAATGAGACAGGATTAACGATTTCTGTGGGCGTTTCGTTCAATAAAGTGTTTGCCAAGCTGGGCAGCGATATGAAAAAACCGGACGCTACAACGGTCATTCCGGTAGACGGGTGGCAAAATATCGTTTGGCCACAGCCACTGGGCAACCTGTTGTACGCCGGCCGGGCCGCCACCCAGACCCTGAAAAAATACGGTATAGAAACCATCGGTCAGTTGGCCGCCTGCGACCCCGCCATGCCCGAACAGCTGCTGGGAAAGATGGGCCGCCAGCTGTGGGAATACGCCAACGGTCTTGACAAAAGTCCCGTCAAGCCCCGCCACGCCGCCGATCCGGTCAAGTCCGTGGGCAACGGCACTACCTTCCCCGACGACCTGGTGCGCTGGGAACAGATCTGCGCCGGCTTGATGCCTCTGTGCGACAGTGTGGCCGCCCGCCTGCGCCGCCACGGCCTGTATGCCGGCGGCGTCAGCGTGACGCTGAAAGACGTATCGTTCAAAACATTCAGCCGTCAGGCCCGCCTGGACGCGCCTACCCATCTGGTCCGGGATATTTACCGTGCGGCTGCGGACCTGGCCCGGCAGCTGTGGAAGCCGCCTGCCCGCCTTCGCTCCATGACCGTAACGGCGCTGTACGTCACCGAGACGTGCAGCACTTTCCAACAGTTGGATCTGCTGGACAGTACCGCTCAGGCCTGCGGTCAGCGGCAGGAGCAGCTGGAGGAGGCCGTGGACGCTATCCGCCAAAAATACGGCAGGACGGCCATTGCCTTCGGCAATGGCGAGGAGGGTGAGGCCCTTCCGGAGGAGGAACTGTAACACGGACGACGCTGCCGTCCGTGTTCTTTTTGTATAGGGACATTCCCATAGGGCATAGGGTGTTGTGAAAGGAGCGATGCGTATGCTGTCTGCTGCACTGTTGCTGCTGTGCAACAGCCTGTTTTTGTCCCTACACCTGACCGGTACCGCCGGGTCCTTCCCCAAGCCCCTGTCTGCTGCCCGGGAGAGGGAGTGCCTGGAGCGCTGTGCCGCCGGAGATTTGGAGGCCCGGAATATACTGGTGGAGCACAATCTGCGCCTGGTGGCCCACATCATCAAGAAGTATTACACGCAGTCCACTGACCAGGAGGACCTGATCTCCATCGGAACGATCGGGCTTATCAAGGCGGTCAATACCTTCCGCCCTGACAAGGGAATCAAGCTGGCCACCTACGCCGCTCGTTGTATAGAAAATGAGATACTCATGTACTTCCGGGGACAGAAAAAATTGCAGGGGGAGGTGTCGCTGAATGAGGCGCTGGACACGGGGCCGGAGGGTGACGCATTGTATTTGGGCGATGTGGTGGGAGAAGAGGACACCATGCTGGAGGAGCTGCAAAGCAAGGAGGACCGCCGTCTGCTGCATCAGCTGCTGGCCCGTGAGCTGACTCCTCGGGAGGCGGATGTCCTGCGGCGGCGCTACGGCCTGGACGGCCATTTGCCCCAGACGCAGCGGCAGGTGGCGGCCCATTACGGTATCAGCCGCAGCTATGTGTCCCGTATTGAGAAAAAGGCGTTGCACAAGCTGGAGGAGGCCCTGCGGGACCGGAGATAAAAGGCATCTTAACAACGCCTTAACGGTTGTAGCGGAAGGCTGTGCAGGTTGCATGAGGAAACATTCGCGCGGCGATAGAAATTCTCGCAACTGCACATTGTTTTCTATAATGAATTTGTTATAATAGTAACAAAAGACTGGGCGTTTCGGAGGAAAAGTGTACCCATGAGAAACTTTAAATGCTCCATCGCGGATATGCGTAAGCAAGTGTTTGCCGAAGTGGCGCGGCTGGCCTATGAGGGCGGAGACTACCGCCGTATGGAAAAGCTGCCCTACAAGATCGTTCCCGGTGAGGTGGGCAACCAACGGGAGTCCATCTTTCTGGAACGGGCTATCGTAGGCGAGCGTATACGACTGGCTATGGGCCTGCCCCTGCGGCCGGTGGCGGAGCACAGCCTGCTCAGCGACGGGGTGGAGGAGAGTGCCATCGCGGAGAAGTACTACGATCCTCCGCTGGTGAACATCATAAAATACGCCTGTAACGGCTGCACGCCTACTCACTATGAGGTCACGAATGCCTGCCAGGGCTGTCTGGCCCGCCATTGCCAGAATGCCTGCCCTAAAGGGGCCATTGCTATCGAACGCGGACAGGCGCATATCGACCAGGATAAGTGCATCAAGTGTGGCAAATGCCGGGATGCCTGTTCCTACCACGCCATCATCAAGTTTACCCGGCCCTGCCAGGAGGCCTGCGGCATGAATGCCATTGGTCAGGATGAGTACGGCCACGCCAAGATCGACTATGACAAGTGCGTCAGCTGCGGTATGTGTCTGGTGAATTGCCCCTTCGGCGCGATCGTGGATAAGGGCCAGCTGTTTCAGCTGATCCACGCCATCCGTCGGGGCGACGAGGTGGTTGCGGTGATCGCGCCGGCATTCTGGGGCCAGTTCGGAGACAATGTAACGCCGGGGCAGATCAAGGCCGCCATGCAGCAGCTGGGCTTTGCCGCGTTGGAGGAGGTGGCCGTGGGCGCCGATCTGTGCGCGGTGGAGGAGGCCGAGGAGTTTTTGCGTATGGTGCCGGAGAAGCAGCCGTTTATGGCGACCTCCTGTTGTCCGGCATGGTCTGTGATGGCCAAAAAGGAGTTTCCCGGCTTTGCACCATATATCTCCATGACCATGACGCCTATGGTGCTGACGGCGCGGCTGCAGAAGCGCCGCCGGCCTGGGTGCCGCGTCGTCTTTATCGGTCCCTGCGCCGCCAAAAAGCTGGAGGCCAGCCGCCGCAGTGTCCGCAGTGATGTGGATTTTGTCATCACCTTCGAGGAGCTGAGGGGAATGTTCGAGGCCAAGGACATCGACTTCAGCCAGATCCCGGATCTGCCCTCCCACTACGAGGCCAGTGCCCCCGGCGTAGGCTTTGCCGCCGGCGGCGGTGTGGCCAAGGCGGTGGAGGAGGTGATCCACCGCCTGCACCCGGAGGTGGCGGTCAAGACCGCCGCCGCGGAGGGGCTGAACGAGTGCCGGCGGATGCTGCGTATCGCCCGGACGGGCAAGTATGACGGCTATCTGCTGGAGGGCATGGCCTGCCCCGGCGGGTGTATTGCCGGCGCCGGTACCGTGCAGCCGCCGGAAAAGTCCCGCCGTGCGCTGGAGAAGTATAAGGCGGCGGTATCTATCAGTAACCCGATGGACTCCCAGTATCTGGAGGGGACCCGTCTACTGTACGAAAACGAGGCGGACTGGGACCGCGTGGGTCGGCATTGACGAATTTGGTGTACAGAAAGAACGAAAGCGCTCCAGATGGGGCGCTTTCGCCCGTTGTGACGGAGATAGCGGCAGCAGACGTGTTCCGCCGCGCTTCGACCGTATGCGGTGTTATAATGGCAGACAGCAGAGTGCCTACCGCCAGCCGGGCGGCGGAGGAATGGGGGTATAACAACGGAAATGAGACTGCATGAGCATGAACACAGGCGCTATATCCTGCGCCGCATGGTGTATGAGCTGTTCGGCGTTGGCGGTGAGGACGGTGGACGTCCCATATCTGCGGCGGCCGCAGCGAAGCCAGTATCCGAGGAAGATGCGAGATCCGGTGCGGAGACAACGGTGGGCGGCACGGGCAGCCGCTGAGTACATAGGAAAACGAGCGCCGTCAGACAGGACGGCGCTCGCTGCTTATGTCTCCGGTTCTATGTAGTCCGGCTGCTCCAGTGTTTCCTCCGGCGTCATATCCTCCGCCGGGGTGGGGGTGGGGAGCTGCGGCGTGTTGGGGGCACGGTCTCCCAAGGCAATGGCGTAATAGTCATAGGTCACCAGCAGCTCCGCGTAGTAGTATTGCAGGGACACACGGTCGTTGATGGCGCTGACATAGCCATCCGGCACCGTGACGCCGGGGTTGGCGGTGAAGGTGCGGGTAGAGGACTCATACACGCCGGCGGCGGTGGCCCAGCTGTTGCCGGCAGCAGTGGGCAAGATCACCAGCGGGATGCTGCCGTAGGCATCGGCGGGGTCGTAGTCCTGATCCAGCACGTCCCGGCCGGACAGCAGACGGGAGTCATATTTCAGTCCGAACAGATTGCTCAGCGTGGGCACGATGTCCACGGCGCTGCACGGCTCAGATACGGTAACAGCTTCCTCCATGCCGCCGCACCACAGGATCAGCGCATTGCGGTAGCGGGAGGTGTCACGCTCCGAGTCTGTAAAGCCCCGCAGCTCGTTATAATAGTCCGTGTCTGTCTCTGACAGCAGGTAGGGGTAGTGGTCGGCGGCCAGGCAGATGACGGTGTCATCGGCAATACCGGCCTGCTCCAGCGCGTTTACCAGGTAGGTCAGTGCGTTCTCCAGCTCCAGGTTGGCGGCCACATAGGCCTGGACCTGGGGGGAGGCGTTGGGATAGGCGGCCTGAGCCTTGGCACGGTTTTTGGCGGCCATGGCGTGGCCCCATCCGTAGCCGCCGTGGCCGCTGACGGTCATGTAGTAGGTATGGAAGGGTGTGCCGTTCTGTACATAGGTGTCAATATACTGCGTGATGGTGTTCTGGATCATCTCCAGATCGGAGTAGGGCCAGCTGCCGTCCTCGGTCAGCTGCAGACCGTTGCCCTGACCCTGATAGTCGTAACCAAGGTTGGGATGGGTCTTGTCCCGGCGGTAGTAGTTGTAGATATTGTTGTGGTAGGCGGCGGTGGTGTAGCCCAGAGCCCGTAACTGATTGCCCAGGGCAAAGGGCATACTGTTGTTGGCTGTGGCGTAGAAGCTGACATTGCCGTTGACCCACGTGGGGAGCAGACCGGTCATCACCGCGTACTCGCCGCCGGTGGTAGATTGGCCCCAGCCGGGCTGATAGAAATTGTCGAACACGAAGCCCTCGTGGGTCAGACGGTAGAGGGTAGGCGTCAGCTCCTCACTGATGAACCAGGGGGAGAAGGACTCGGCGGTGAAAAGAATGAGGTTCTTGCCCTGGAACATACCGGTATACGCGTTCTGCTTGGAGGGCGTCAGCGAGCCGAAGTAGTCGGACATACGGGCCACGGTGCTGCTGGAGGCGTTCTCTGCCAGGGCGGCAAAATCGATGTTCATGGTATTTTCGCCGTAGACCACCGGCGTTGTGACAACAGGGGTGTCATCCGGCACATCTGTCTTCGTGCCAGTGTCCGGCAGCCGGGGGCTGGGGTGCCCGAAAATGGCGTAGGTGATCTCCAGCCGGACACTGGCGTTGAGCCCGAAGTGTGTCACGCCGGTGTCGGTGGTGAAGTTGTAGGTGTAGGCGTCGTGATAGGTGCCCCAGCGGGCCAGGCCGCTGCCGATGCCGCCGAACAGCAGGCATACGACCAGCAGGAACAGCAGGGACCAGCGGCCCATGCGCTGCTCGGTGACGATGCGCCGGCGCAGCAGAATGCACAGTGCCAGCGGAACAAAGGCCAGCAGGATAAAGGGCAGGCGGGGCAGCACGACATCCGGCAGGACCGTGTCGCCGAAACCGCCCACTACATCGCTGGCCATGTTGCCGATGAAGGACAGGGCGAAGTAGGACTTGAAGTAACTGCGGCAGCAGTACTCCACGCACACCAGCACCGTCCACAGGGCGGTGGCGGCGATAGAGACGATGGTAGCCGCCTGGCGGTGGCGGAACAGATTGATGAGCAGACTCCAGAACAGCCCTGCGCCCAGTGCGAACAGCACCACCAGCACAAGCGTCCCGGTAAAGAAGGTGCTCTGCCTGTCGAAGGCCCGCAGCAGCAGCTCGTGGTACAGCAGCGCCGCCGGGAAAAATACCCAGTTCAGCGGGCCGCGGGGCAGAGAACTGGTGTCCAGGCGGGAGGTGGCGGTATGTTTTTTTCTATCTCTCTCGTTCATACAACGTATACGTCCTTTAATGGCACCCGAGGGGCATCGTAGTAAGTGTTATGGTAACACAAGACGCCGCAGATTGCAACCGGCCCGGAACGCATTTCAGGTCCGCAGGAGCGCGTTTGCGGCAAAAAGCCCTCCGTGAGGAGGGCTTTTTCATTCATCGGTTCTGCAAATAGTGCTGTAAGGCATTGCTCTTGTCCAGCCGCCACAGCAGCAGGCCGCCCAGGCCATAGCAGGCCACGGCCTCGCCCAGACCCACGGTCAGGGCATTGAAGGCGTAGGTGGGCCAGAAGGCGGCGGAGGTACCCGCCTGCTCATAGGCTAGGACAAGGCCGATAAGCACGGTGTTGGCGATCACCGGCGGCAGAGGGGCCAGCCACTTCTTTTGGCACCGGGCGGTCAGCAGGGCGGCCAGCAGGGTGGCGGCGGAGCCGACCACGATGTCCAGCACGCCGTAGGGACTGAGCAGGTTGGCGATCAGGCAGCCCACGCCCAGGCCCCATGCCGTCTCCGGCAGGAAGAAGGGCAGGACGCACAGCGCCTCGGAAAAACGGCACTGGATAGGACCGTAGGTGATGCCGAAAATAGAGCCGAAATAGCTGAGAACGGCGTAGGCGGCGGCGGTCAGCGCCGCGAGGGTCAGTTGCTTGGTGTGTAGCTTCACGGGGTCGTTTCCTCCTGTTCCAACACATACCAGTCGCCCTCCAGCGCGAAGCCGGAGGCCACCATGGCATTTTTCAGCAGGTCCGTATTGCCGGAGGGATGGGTGTCCGCATCGGCAATGGCTACCTGCACCGCATCATCCGCACGGGCCAGGACCTCCAGCGTACAGCCCTGCTGCTCCAGCAGCGCGGCCGCATGGTCCAGAGCGCTGTCCATCGGGTCAAAGGGTTGGTCGTGTGCGGAGTTGTTCTTTTGTGCCTGCTCGGTGTCTCCGCCGGTGCCGTCAGACGGCGCGGTGCCATCTGGCACATCGCTGCGGTTTCCACCGTAGTAGCTGCTGACCATGTCGTTGTCGGCATTCGTATCGGCGGTGGCGGCGTCATCTGCAGCGTGATCAGTCCGGCCGGCGCGGCCTTGCAGCGCCAGGGGAAACGCCGCGCCCACGATGACCAGACATGCGGCGGCGGTCAGCAACCATTTCTTATAATTGCGTTTGGGATTGGAGGCGGCGCTGCCGCCCTGAGGCGTTCTCTCCACCTGTGCCATAATGCGGTCCGTCAGGTCGGAGGGCGGCAGGGCGTCGCTCGCCAGCGCTTCGCGAAGCAATTTATCCATCGGGTCAAAGGGCTGCTGTGTCACGGCTGCTCCCTCCTTTCACTGATCTCTGTCTGTAAGACGGCCCCACCGTCAAAAAGGTTCCCGCTGCCGTCCAGCAATTCCCGCAGACGCATCTTGGCCCGGCTGATGCGGGACTTCACGGTGCCCTCACTGATCTCCAGCGCCGCGGCGATCTCGGCATAGCCCAGCTCCTGCATATATCGCAGCAGCAGGACCTGCCGGTGCTCCTCTGACAGCCGGGACAGCGCACGGCGGACGGCCTGCTGTGCTTCTGCCTGCTCTGCCTGGTCCTGCGGGCCGGGGCCGTCATCCGGCAGTTCCAGTTCGGTGACGTCGTCCATGCCCCGATGGCGCTTCTCCCGGCGGAGCCAGTCGATGGCGGCGTTGGTGGTTAGGCGGTAGAGCCATGTGGAGAAGCGGCAGGTACCGCGGAACTCCGGAAGTGCCCGCCATGCGGCGAGAAACGCCTCCTGGGTCACGTCGTCTGCCGCCGCTTCGCCGCACATCCGCAGGGCCAGACGGTATACCTGTGTCTGATAGGCTTCCACCAGCAGGCGGAAAGCTTCGCTATCGCCCTGCTGGGCGCGGCGCAGGATGTCCTGTTCATTGTTCATCGCAGATCCCTCCTGACACCCGCCGCCACCCGGTACAGCTCCTCCAGTGTGGTCAGGCGGACGATCTGTTCTTTGTAGTAGTTGGCGTGGCTCACGCCCTTGAGATACCAGCACAGCTGCTTGCGGGCCTCCAGCAGGGCGATGTGCTCGCCCTTGTCCGCAACGGCCAGTTCGATCTGGCGCACGGCGGTGTCCCAGCGCTCCGCCAGCGGCGGCAGGGGAGGAATGGGACGGCCCTCCAGCGCTGCCTGGGCCTGTTGAAACAGCCACGGGTTGCCGAAACAGCCCCGGCCGATCATGGCCATGTCCGCGCCGGTGAACTGTAAAATGCGGACGGCGTCCTCTGCCGAAAAGATGTCGCCGTTGGCGATGACCGGCACGGATACCGCTTCCTTCACCTGGCGGATAGTGGTCCAGTCAGCCTGACCGCTGTACATTTGGGTGCGGGTGCGGCCGTGGACGGCAATGGCACTGACGCCTGCCTGCTCCAGCATTTTCGCCAGCTCCACCGCGTTGATGCTGCCCTTGTCCCAGCCCCGGCGCATTTTCACCGTCACGGGTACGGGGCTGGCCTTGACCACCGCCTCGGCCAGTCGGGCAGCCTTCTCCGGATCCTTCATCAGGGCAGAGCCGTCGCCGTTGGCCACTACCTTGCCCACCGGGCAGCCCATGTTGATGTCGATAATATCTGCGCCGGACACCTCGGCGGCGATGACGGCGGCTTCAGCCATGCAGGGGATATCGCTGCCGAAGATCTGGGCAGCGGCGGGCTTTTCGTTGGGGGCCAGCTTCAAAAGGCCCCGGCTTTTCTTGTCCTGATAGCACAGAGCCTTGGCGCTGACCAGTTCCGTGCAGCTCATGCCGGCGCCCAGCTCACGGCAGATCTGGCGAAAGGCCAGATCCGTAACACCGGCCATGGGTGCCAGGTACAGCTTGGAGTGTATTTCTACGTTTCCGATATACATGAAGGGCTCCTTTGTGCGTACTGCGTTTCTGCCGGATATTGTACCACAGAAATTTGCTATTGACAATCGGAATTAACTGTGTATACTGTTAATATACAGTTTGCACAAGGAGGCCTCTTATGCAGCTATACATCGACAACCGCAGCGGCGCGCCCATCTACGACCAGATCTACAGTCAGATCAAGGACGCCATATTGTCCGGACAGGTGGCCGAGGGCGAGGCGCTGCCCAGCATACGGGCGCTGGCCAAGGATCTGCGCATCAGCGTCATCACCACCAAACGCGCCTATGACGAGCTGGAAAACGAGGGATTTATCTACACCCTGCCCGGCAAGGGCTGCTTCGTGGCGGAGCGCAGCACGGAGCTGCTGCGGGAGGAAAATCTCAGGAAAATAGAGAGCCACATGCAGGAGATACGGCGGCTGGCCAACGCCTGCCGCCTGACGGAGCAGGAGCTGGACGACATGTGGCGCTTGCAGAAGGAGGAAGCAGAATGAACGCATTGGAGATACGCGGCCTGACGAAGCGGCGGGGCGATTTTGCCTTGCAGGGGCTTGACCTGACGCTGCCCGCCGGCTGCATTATGGGACTGATCGGTGAGAATGGCGCGGGCAAGTCCACCACCATACGGCTGATCCTGAACGCTCTCAGCCGGGACGGGGGCACCGTCGCCGTTTACGGCAAGGACAACCGGGCGCTGACCCCGTTGGAGCGGGAGGACATCGGCGCGGTGCTGGACGAGGTAGGGCTGCCGGAGTACATGACCGCCCGGCAGATCGGCCGCATGATGGCGGGCATCTTCGCCCGCTGGCAGCCGGAGGTGTACAGAGACTATCTGCGGCGGCTGGCGCTGCCGGAGGATAAGACCTTCAGGGACTTTTCACGGGGCATGAAGATGAAGCTGGGGCTGGCGGCGGCGCTGAGCCATCAGCCGAAGCTGCTGCTGCTGGACGAGGCCACCAGCGGCCTTGACCCGGTGGTACGGGACGAGATACTGACCATCTTCGCGGACTTCACCCGGGACGAGGAGCACGCCGTGCTGATCTCCAGCCACATCGTCAGCGATCTGGAGAAGATCTGCGACTACATCGCGTTTCTGCACAAAGGGCGGCTGCTGCTGTGCGAAGAGAAGGATCGACTGACGGAGGAATACGGCATCCTGCGGGGCGGTACGGACGGTATCGCTCCGGCGGCGGTGTGCGGACGGCACGCCACGCCCTACGGCACGGAGTATCTGGTGCGGCGGGATGCGGTACCCGTCGGCATGGCGCTGGGACAGGTGAACATCGAGGATCTGTTCGTGTTCATGGCAAAGGAGGCGTGAGATGAAGGGATTGTTTTATAAGGAGGCGCGCTGCCTGTGGCACTTCGGCAAGACGTATCTGCTGATGCTGGTAATTTTTCTGGGGCTCGCCCTGTACCAGTCCACGGACAGCAGCGGTGGCGCGGTGTGGATGCTGTATCCCATATTCTTCGCCGGGGCGCTGCCGGCGTCGCTGATCGGCGACGATGAAAAGAGCGGCTGGCTGACCTACTGCGATACTCTGCCCGTGACCCGGCGGCAGATCGTGACGGTCAAGTACATCACCTGCCTTGTCACGGCGGCGGCAGTCTGCCTGCTGGCGGTGCCGGTGGTGCTGCTGCGGCACGATACCGTGGCGGCCATGCCGTTTCTGGCGATGATGGCTCCGGTGGGACTGATCGTCCCCTCGGTCATGCTGCCCACCACCTACAAGCTGGGCGCCACCAAGGGGCGCGTGGTGTATATCGTCATGCTGATGGTCGTGGCGGCGACCTGCGCGGTGCTGATGACGTCCGAATCGGTAAGAGGGGTGCTGACCGTACTTCCGATTTTGCCGGTCATCATCATTACACTGGCGATATTCGTCGGCAGCTGGGCGCTGTCCGTGAAGTGGTTCAAGGCCCGGGAGCTGTAAATAGAGCAGAGGGCGGCGATTACCCGCCGCCCTCTGAAAAAATTGCAGGAAAAACAGGAAATGGGTGTTGACATTCTGCGCGGTACTTGCTATAATAAGCAAGCTTGAGTTCCAAGACGAAAGCGCACATGGCCAAGTAGTTCAGTTGGTTAGAACGCCAGCCTGTCACGCTGGAGGTCGAGGGTTCGAGCCCCTTCTTGGTCGCCATATATGCTGCTGTAGCTCAGTAGGTAGAGCGCATCCTTGGTAAGGATGAGGTCGGCGGTTCGAATCCGCCCAGCAGCTCCAACATTTTCCGCCTAAATCGTAAGGTTTAGGCGGATTTTGTTATGTTTTTGCAACTTTTCGCGTGTTTTTGCAACCTCGAAAAACGGCCTCGTTACCAAAAAACGGCGTTTTACCAACTAACCGACCAACTTTTTGGCAAATGGAAAGCCCACTATCCCTTGCGGCACAAGGGGTTGCGGGTTTTTGCCTTTCCAACTTTCTATCAACTGGCGGTGTATATCCGCTGGATTGCTGCGGCTGCTTGTTCTGAGGTTTTGCGTCCCTTGACGTAATATTTCAGCGTCATGGCAGGGGTCGTATGTCCGGCTTCCGCTTGCGCTAATTTTATGTCTCCCGTTTGCTCATACAAATCGGTGAGGACAGTTGTACGGAAGCGAATAGGGGTTATATTTTCTTCAAATTTCAAGTCCTTTTTTATGCGGTTACACATCCGCCGTACCTGCGTGTAGGAAAGCGGCTTATCACCGCCGAACAAAAAGCGTCCGCCATCCATGCAGAGATACGGCAGCGCAGCGGCGGACAGGGCAATGGTGCGTTTGCTGCCGCCCGTTTTCGTGTCCTTGATTTCCGGCTGGTTGCGGTTGGGGTGTGTAACGGCTCGTCGGACGTGGATTTCCATGCGGTCAATATCAATATCCTCTGATTGAAGTCCTAACACTTCTTCAAGCCGGAGCGGGTGCATGGCCTGTATTGCCAAGTACATTCGGTCAATCGGATTTTCAATCTCGGGAATGTGCTGCACAAGATAGCGCATTTGCTCCACGCTATACGGCGGCGTTTCCTTGCTGGCCACACCCTTGATTTTTATACGCTTGGATTTTAAGGGGTTTTTCAGCAGCAAGCCATCCTCAACGGCTGCGTCAAGGATTTGGTTCAGCACGATTTTCGCCTTGTCCTTGGTCGCCTTTGCTCCTGACATATGATTGAATAGCCGCTGCACATCATCGGGGGTTATTTCCTCGACGTCCATCCCGTCAAAGGCGGGAATCAGGTACAGCCTGATCTGCCGTTCGTAGGTAGTCGCCGTGACCGTTTCTATATTGGGCTTGGAATAGGTATGAAACCAGTTCCACGCATAGTCACCAAACGGATGCCTACCCGCGCTTTGCGGCGTACTGAGCAGCTTTGCTACCTTGTCAGCGAACTCCTGCATGGAGCTTGCGGTGATCCATCGTTTTTCTCCCGCTATCATAACGGGCTGATTTATTTTCGTTTTTGCCATCTCCGTATCACTTTCCGAGGATGGCGTGCAATCCGACTCTATGCGATTGTCAAGGTGCGGAAGCGTGGTCTGACATGGGCTTACTTCGTTGCTTTTATCATAGCACTCCTTGACGCTCTTTTCAATATAGGAAAGAAGCTGCGGGAGAAACGCTGCGGGGTCGCTGCTGATTGCGCCGCTGATTCTTTTCAAGTCCTCTGGGGATGGCATGGGGCATCACCTCCTTTCGCGGTAAATTTGTGAGCGGGTTATTTATCGGCGGTATTCAGAACAAGGAAACCGCTGATGGCGTTCATGTGCCGATAGAACGCCGACCAATCATCATCCGTCTTAATGGCGGCAAGATTTGCCTTGATGAACTCCGTCAAAATGGACGGGGCTTTTTTCTTGTGGACGAGGCCAATAGCACGGGGGAGCAATTCAGCAGCCGCCGTCTGTCGCGCCTCAAATGGGAGCGTAGTTTTTTTGGCGCGTTTCATGTCGCGCAGCATGGCGGCAAAATCCGAGGGCTTCATCTCGTTTAGACTGGCGGCGATATTGCGGGCGTACTCGTCCACAAACTCCGGGCGAAGATATTTCGCGCCCTTGTCGGTGGTGGCATAGTAGCCGCCTACGAGATAGTTTTTCGGCAGCGTGGCCGGGGCGGGGGTGTCTGTGGTGGTGTCTACGGTAGTGGTGTCTGCGGTGGGGGTCTGCTCGGTGGCAGACGTGGCGGGGGTTAAATCAAAATTGTCATTCATATTGATACATCTCCTTTTTCTTCATCAATTATTTCTTGCACCCATGCGGGCAGTTCTGACCGCTTGGGCGGTGGTTGGTCGCCATTGGTGGCCGCGTCTATGCGGCCTTGGGTGTATCGGTAAATCTGCGACAATATAGCGGCGTATTCCGACTTGGATATTTCTACGCGCTTCACGTACAGCTCCAAAAGGTGTTCCATTTTGGCGCGTGTCTTGCGCCCCAGCATATTGAGCGAGCCGTAGCCGTTCAATAATGCTCCGAGGATAAAACGCTCGGTGTCGGTGGCCTTAAACTCGTCCACACCGATTTGTGCCGTGTGAATGGCATAGACCAGTGGGAACGATATATCGTCGTACGCCGTGGCCGGGTCTAATGTCAGCTCCAAACGGGTCAGCGGATAATTAAGGCGGGCTTCTACCGTTTTATTGTAGAGCTTGACACGCCCCACCGTGGAGGACTTTGCACCGAGGTACTGTGTCCATTCCTGCCCGTGACGGCGTTCGGAATAGGCGCGGCTATCCTTTACCAAAAAGCAATCGAAGCGGTCAACAGGAATATCTATTGCAAGGTCGAACCGCTTGATTATGCGGTGCATGGGGCGGGTGTTTCTTACAAGGAACAGCAGGAGCGTTTGAAAAGCGGTGTGTTGTGCAACCTTGTTCGGGTTGAAGTCCAGACGGACGCGCCCCCATTCGGTGGTCTTACCATTGAGCGCGGCGCCCAGCCAAAAGGATGTGCCGTCTTGGTGCGCTATGGTGAACTGCTCCCGAAAAGTTCCAATGTGGAAGCTGTTCCAATGCGTGACCTCCACGGCGTAGTGTACCGGCAGCGCGTCCAGCAGTTTCATAAGGGCTGTGCGGGCGGCGGGCGCAGATATGTAGAGGTCAAGCACGATATTGTCCACGGAAAGCGTCAAACCGTTCTTGGCCGTTATGAAGTTATGGTATTGTAGCGTGGGCTATCATCTCCTTTTGCACTAAAGTACGGGAAAGCTGTCCTACTAGATATTGGACAGCCCCGCGTGGGGGATTGCCCGACGGCGAGGGCAGCAGCCTCCGCTGACGCTTCGGCTTGCTGCTCCTCTGTGCCGTCGAGCGCATACATCCCGTCTTACGTTGAAACCGTCAATGTAACAAAGTGGAAGTTGTTTTGCGGTGCTGGCATCTCGTCCACATCCGACAGATAAAAAATATGGCGGCTAACTTTTGCGTAACTATCCAAAAGTTGGACGATGCGTTCTATGGGTAACTCGAAATCGTCACGCAGTAACAGAGTTGCCGTCGCTTGAAAATGCGGATACCCCTCTGCTACCAAAATTTCCTCCGGCGACAGACCGACATCGGCCAGCACCAACAAGAGCAACCCGACAGCGGCATCACGGGCGGGCATTGTTAGCACCTCCATGTAACGCGTAAGCTGGAACGACAAAAACACCGACGACGTTGTCCTCGCGGTAGCGGACGTCCACGCAAAGGGGCGGATAACCATAGGCCGTGGCGACCGCGGCGACTTCGGCCTGAAGTTCGCGTTTCAATGTGCTGGCAGCAGCGGAACAGCCGCGGGAACGACGTAGCCGGAAGCACCAACCAAACACATCACGGCCATTCGCGGTGCGGCGGGCGCAAACGGGACGATTGTTAAAAATCTGCGAAAAATCATTCACAGGACGCAGAACATTTGGGTCTGCTAAGGCTAAATTATTATTCGCTGTGGCAATGATGTCCGCCACGACCTGATAGTCCGTCAGCATGGCCTGTTCAGCCATAGCAACGGCGTTGGCCTTGGCCTCGGCGCGGGCTTTGGCGTTCTCGCGCTCTACATAGATTTTGTATTTCGCGGCCAGCGACGCAAAGAAGTCAGCGACAGCGCGGAAAAACGCTTTTAAGTATTCAATCATAGATTTGTTTCCTCCAATACTATTTTCACTTCTCTCCCCTCGTCGGTGACACTACGAATAGTGACATCGGAGGAGAGGTGCGGGGTTAGGGCGCTCCTAACCCCGCGGGTATCAACGGGCGGTGGCTCAGAGGGGCGACGGCCACGGTACTTGTAGCCGAAACCTCTTTTTGCGATGGTCAACTCCACCGCGCCGTCAGGAAGTGGGCGGGGACGCAGCTCACGCAACGGATAGCGCGGGAAAGAGAGCGACGCGAGCGCGGGGTCATACCCGCAGGTGAGCCACGCCTCCATGAGTGCGGCTGCTGCCGCTTGCGACGTCATATTATAGGGTCATCCACGACATTGACGGCCTTTACGCGGCCATTTTTGTCGTAAAGCACCTCAATGTGCTGGCCGACTGTGGGCGCAAACTCGAGCGCAGCAAGCTTTGCTGCGGACAAAAAGATTTTGTCGCCCGCCTCTCCGACGCCGCGGTCTGCGGCTATGGCCTCGGTGAAATGGATGCGTTTTCCGCGGACTTCCGTTCCGTCCTTGCCGACGAAAGCGACGTTTTCAATTCCACAAATCTTCGCCATTGTGTTTGCCCTCCTTTCTTTTTTGTTCATCCCCTTGGTGCGCTCGCCCCTCGCGGGGGTCGTGGCGTCGCTTCGCCGAGGATGGAACCGGGCGGGTTGCCCCTCGTTCTGATATCAGTATAAAAAAGTGAAAAACAAAAGAGGAGGACACGGTATGACCACATAGAACAGGAGCGGGCGAAAGCTGCGCTCTCCCAAATATTTTAATATTTTTCAAAAAAAGGAAAGGGAGGCGAAATTCGCCTCCCCAAGCTCAAGCCTCATCCAGCACCTGCTGGATGTAATAAGGCCGACGACAATGATAGTCGTGGCTCTTATCGACCGCCGCGCAGATAGCAGCCCAACAAATTTTTTCGTCGGTCCGCTCCAGCGTAGCGGTTAAGTTGTCAATGTCGAGCGCGATAATACACTCGACCGTGATAGCCACCGCTGGCCCGTGTCGGTCAACGGTGACGACCACATCACCCACGCGAACAGGAATGATCGCGTGGTCCTTGCAAGCAAGTTCGCCGTGGGTCCGAACGTGGATAGCACGCTTGGCCCGACCGAGGGCGTCGGCAACAATTTGCGCGAAGCCGGTGTTGGTCCAACCGCCCCCGCATTCGTCGAGGCAAGGAAGCCCCGACTTGCTTGCCGTAATATTAACTTTTCTAATCATTTCCATATTTTTTTACGCTCCTTTAATTAGTAATGTTTTATATTTTGAGAGCGCTTAGCTCTCTGCATAGCGCGAACTACGTCATAATCGTTACGGAACAGGAAGTAGTTTACATCGAAGTCCCACTTTTCATGAATTTTAACAAGGTTGGGAAGAGGGATGCAGACTACACCCTGCTCGTAGCGCTGCCAGGTTTTCAACGATAGGTCGAATACCTCTGCGGCTTCTTCTTGCGACAGCCCATGCGACAAGCGAAGTTGTTGCAAATGGTAGCCAAGCAACTGAATATCAATTCGATTATTTTTCATGGCCGCTTTTCAGCGACCGAGCGCTCGGTGCATTCTTCTCCTTTCCGGCGGCGCCCCGCCTTGGTTTTGTCGACATCCACATTATACCAAATCGACTTTTCGCGTTTTTTTGGACACGTCGATGAGCATTTGACATCCACGTCTATCAAATTCTTTGTAATGATGTCGCGCAGAAATGGAATGCTCTGTTTTGAAGCGTTGTCAATATCGGAAAAATGTACAAAAAAAGACCGGGGGCGTTTTGCCCTCGGTCTTGTGGATTGAATATACACTTTCAAAAACGGTATTGGGAAAAAGTGCGGTTATTTCAGAAAATCAAACGGCGACGAGCGACGGGGAAAGGGGGATGCCATTGCTCAGTGCCCTCCTTTCTTTAAGTGTTTATCAGATTAACCTGAGATGCCATATCCAAGACCGGAAAAGTCCTTTCCACTGATTGTCTCTACATCACCAGGCTTAGTTGCCTCAGTAGGCACATCTTCATAGTCATCAGGGTACCAAGCCTTGTCCTCTCCAGCATCGGGGTCATAAACTGTATCGTCTGGCTGTCCACCTTCATAAGCGCCAGGATCGGAAGTGTCAGGTCCCTGCTCCACTTCACCAGTGCCAGTGTTACCAGTGTTACCAGTATTACCGGTATTACCAGTGTAATTGCTGTCGCCATAGGTTCCATCTTCAATGCCCTTCAACAGTTCCTCAAGCTCTTTATCAAAATCAGCATCTGTCTTACCAGCCTCATACTGCTCACGCCATGAAATAAACTGTTGAAGTCCATCCGAGGGGTAAATGAAGTCGGTTGCTGAACGGATAGTTTTTTTTGTTTGCTCAATAGCAGTGCCATAGGCAAATAGGTTAAATGCTTGAGCGTCAGAATAGGTAAGTCCGAGCTTTTCTGCACACGCTTTAGCCTTAGATTTCAGCGATTGAATGCTCTGCATTATCGTTCCCTTGGCATCAAGATAGCCATATTCATAATACTTCGCAATCTCTTCATTCGATAGCTCGTAAGTACCGCTAATATCATTCTTTATATTTTCGTCGAGCTGTTCCGTGGTGTCCTGTGGTTCTACGTCCTCGACGGGTTCTTTTTTCCCGCAGCCAAACAGAGAGAACACCAGCAGCACAGCCAGCAGGACAAGCAATAGCTTCTTTATTTTCATATCCTTATGCCCTCGTTTCTATAAAGGTAGGTAGAGTGTACCACAATCCCTTGCAAATAGCAACCGCTTATATATGTGAGTTATCGCAGATACTAAACTTCGCACATCATTTTTATACTGATGCTGCGGAGGTGTTGACGGATGATTAGCTATGCTCCCTTATTTCAAACGATGAAAAACCGGGGTATTTCCACATACCGTTTGGGAAAGCTGGGGTTTCCCATGTCTACCTATTACGCCATGCGGCGGGGTGACAACATCTCCACGCACACGCTTAATCAACTCTGTAAACTGCTGCAATGCAAAGTAGAGGATATTTTAGAATACGTTGACGAGGACACCGAGCAGGGCTGATTTATCAGCTCTGTTTTTTTGTGGGGACGAGTAACACGACGGGTACTGTCCCGTCAAGGTCTGCACAAATTTTTGCTTCAAAATTTTGTTTGCGCGTGGCCTACGGCCAACCTTGACCGCGCCTGTCCCCTGTCGTGTGTGGCGAAATCAAGCAAAGCAAGCAAGCAGCTTTGCTGACACAACACTACACATGATGGAGGAATGTACCATGAAAGAGACTACCAAAATGAGCCGAGCCGTCAGCCAGTTAGAGCATATCTATAACAGCCTGAACACGGACTTCTTTTCTGCGGAGCTGCCCGTGCCTATCATCACCGTGCAGAGCAAGCCGGGAACATACGGCCATTGCACCACGGCCAAGGTTTGGCAGCGTAAAAACGGCGGCGCGTATGAGCTGAATATTGCCGCCGAGGTTTTGAACTATCCGATTGAAGAAACGCTGGACACGATGCTGCATGAGATGGTACATCTCTACTGTCGGGAAAACGGTATTAAAGAGGTGAGCCGGGGCGGGAAGTATCATAACGGCAGATTTAAGGCGATAGCCGAAGCCCACGGGCTGACCTGTGTTCCGTGCGGTCAATACGGGTGGAACACCACGCCGGGAGAAAACCTCGTTGAATATGCACTTTCAAAAGGCTGGAATGAAATCCGCATCGGACGAAGCAGCGTTGTTCCGGGCGTTCGTGTGGGAGCGGCGGGAACGAGCCACGCGGGGGCTGCGAACGCTGGCGGTGAACGCAGACCCAGCAGCACAAGAAAGCTGATATGTCCGTGCTGCGGCAACAGCGTGAGGGCAACAAAAAGCGTGCGTATCATGTGTATGGACTGTATGCAACAGATGAATGAAGTCTGATCGCGGCGGGTAAGACCCCCGAAAGGGGGTCTTGCTTCTGCCAACGGAAAAACGTATACTAAAGCCGGGAGGGACAGACGATGAAAAAATATATTGTGTATAAGGTGGCGGTGCTGTTGCTCTGCACCGCGTTATTGACTGGCTGCGGCCAAAAGGACAAGGCTGCTTTGCCGGAGGATTTCCCGATAGATTTTGTATTCAGCAGCGGCGTAGGCGCGTGGGCGACCTCTATGACGCTGGAACAGGACGGGGCATTTTCGGGGGAGTATTACGACGCTGATATGGGTGTCTGTGACGAAGATTATCCGAACGGAACGGTTTATATCTGCGATTTTTCGGGGCGGTTTTCGGACATTGAAAAAGTGGACGAATACAGTTATTCTCTGAGGCTGGCGGAGCTGGACAGCGATTATGAAGCCGGAAAAGAATGGATAGAAAACGGGACAAAAAATATATCCTCCGAGCCGTATGGCATGGAGGACGGGGACGAATTTATCTTATATCTGCCGGACACGCCGATAGATGGATTAGACGAGAGATTTTTGAGCTGGTGGCCGGGACGCTATGCGTTGGAGGGTCAGCCGGAAACGCTGGAAATGTACGGCCTGTATAATGTCAAAATGGGCTATGGTTTTTTTGAGTAGTTTTGAAAGTGTAGTTTCAAAGTTGGAAAAACGCAGCAAAAATAGAGCGTCAAAAAAGTTCGTTTTTGATACCCGAGCAACCGCAAAAGAGCGGATTACACGCATTTCCTCTAATAACTATAATTTTTTGATATTTTTGTCATTCGCCTTTGGTAAGGATGAGGTCGGCGGTTCGAATCCGCCCAGCAGCTCCAAAAAGCATCGAAAACTTCGGTTTTCGGTGCTTTTTTGTTGTAAAAACGTTGAAAGACGTGTGGGTCAAAATGCGGGTCAACTGCCTGACCCACACCCTGACCCACACGCGGAAATACGCGGAAAGAGCGAAAAAGGGGCGGAAAGGAAGTTCGGCAATCTATCAGATGGCTTTTGCTACTTTTAATGCACAATATGCGTATTCATTCATCTTTTAATCGCCTAAGTGGAACCTCAAACTGTTCTACCATTTGGTACATAGGTTCTTTCCCCTCAAGGAAGTCTTGATAGTCTGGATACTCTTCGTAAAGCTTCAGCTTTTGAAGGACTTCCCGCGCCGTTTTAGCGCCTACACTCCGACTCCAGCCAGCAAAACCTATTGAATAGTTAATTGTTTCGGGCTTAAATGGCCACGGCCTTTTTACTTCTCGCCGCAAATGAATTTTCCCATTCTCCAATTTTGTTGTAATGTTTGCCCCCTCCAGTGCGGCTATAAATTCTTTCATTGTTGGCGAAACATGATTGTCCCATGTCTGCCCAGCCGCCCTCTGTTTTGACGGTTACGGACAAATCACTTAAAAAATATTGCACTGCTATTATGCACCACTGTAACGAGAACGCATTGTATACTCCGTTCCGTTTCGTGTTAGTAGGAAACCAATGGGACTGCCTTGATAAAGGCTGTCAATCCACCGCTGATCGGCACTCCCGATGGGGCTGATGACCCCTTCATATTGAAAGGAAACATCTATTTCCACAATCCAAGTATCTTTGCTGATTTCAGATGGTCTAAGTACGTATATATCCGCGCTTTCTCTGTCCATATCAGTCGTTGGCAGTAGGCGCACTTTGAGATCCCTGTACTCCGTAATCGTAAATGTTCGAGCATCGGAAGGAGTCATCAAGTCGTCGAGGAACGATTTTGCTAATTCGACAGCAGCTTCCTCGGGATAGGTAGTGCTTTCTTCAGAATCTAAGGCTCTCTTTCCGCTTACATAAACGTACAGTTTTGTATTCTCGATGGGAATGGAATACGGCGTTTTAGGTTGAGGATCACTGACGGGTACTTGAGGCAGCGGGACATTGGCAGGCATCTGAATTCTGCGCAACACAAGCAATGCAACTAGCGCACACAGCACTGCAGCAACCATCCAGTGGATATGCTTTCTGCGTATATATTGAGCGAATTTACCATCGTGTGCCATTTGCTAACCTCCTTACCTGTTTCTTCCTACCTTCAGAAACGTGATGACCTAGCGATCTCTTTTTTAGTCGATTCCCCTCACATTCATAAAGCGGTAGTTTTAAGCCCACCGCAAAGGACTGCCTTGCGGTGTAAAGAATACTGTGGATTGGATTTCTTTTCTGCACCTCATTATAATACAATAATACAAACCGCGCGGAAGTAAAAGGGGATAAATACAAACAAGCCATTTATTTTCCGCCAAGGCTTTCACTACTTGTTTTGTAAACACACGAACACAAGCAATTAGGCTGAATATTTCATATGTCACCTCCCTACTGATATGCCAACGTGGATGCTCTATTAGTATAGTTGATTTAACATGGCCGATTATTACAACATTTCCCAATTAATTGAAATTTGTCCTGGTTCTCCTGCCCAGATGTCTCTATCAGAGTCAGGCTCTCCTTGGGCGAATATCCCTACAGCACCGAGTGCAGGGTGTGTCCATCTGACACGGAAGAAGATTTGGTTGCTGTTGTCCCGAGTGTGCTACCTGCAACACAGATATTTTTATTGTAACATGGACTGTTGCGCTTTGCAACGAGGGGGTTTGTTAAGTGCCAAGTCAGATTCTTGGCATACCCCGTGTGCTGGTGACCTCGCGGACGCTGCCGCCGCGCAGCTTGTTATACTCCTCGCGAGTCATGTCCACGTCTGCCGCCAGCAGATGGTTGGTGATGTTGTGCTCCACGGTCAGGTTGAACAGCAGCTTGGACATGCGGTTTGCGAACACGCCCAGCGTTCCCTTCAGCACGTCAGCCACTGCGTGGGGCAGGAACGCTCCGGCGTTCTGCACCTTCAGGTAGCCGTCATAGAACCGAACGGCCTTTTCTACGAACTCACTTTGGCTGCCGCAGTTAGCCAGTGGCGCGTTTATTTCTATCATTTTCTTTGCTTCCGGCGTAAGCCAGAAAGCGTACTTTTTCTCCTTGAATTTTTACCGTGACCCCGCAGTTTTTCCCGTAACTGCCGTCACTCCTGCCATACGGAAGGCAAAGGATACTCAGTACGGAGCTATCCTGCGTCATATCTCAAGCATCCCTTGCGATCCTGCGCTGGCGGCTTTTTTGTTCTTGCGTGGGTATAGATATCCGGCGTGGCGGAGAGCTGGCTGTGGCCGAGGATACCCGCTACCGTTGCCATATCCGCACCGCCCGCGATCATCAGGCTGGCAGCGGTGTGGCGCAGGCTGTGGATATTGAGCTGCTCTCGGTCAATGTCCCGCCATTGCAGGGCGCAGCACTCGCCCCGCCGCATCCCCGTGGCAATGATAAGCTTGAAGTATGTCTCATACTTGATGCTCTCATTTTCCAGTGCAGCGATGATTTTCTGCGCCGTTTCTTCGTCGGCAATCTTTTTCCCTGTTTTCTTACCTGCGTAGCGCGACATGGAAGTGGTGACAGAACACCTATTTTCATGGAATATGTTTTCTGTTGTGAGCTACGAGTATCATTTATGGCCGATAGACTTGCATTACCGAGACTCGCTCTCGAGGAGGAAATAGACGTACCAATCACTGGAAATGTGCTTTCAGGCAATGGCTTTCCTGTTATGTCACGTTTTGGTTAACACAAGTCACTTTCCAACAATCCTTCCAACAGACGCCCCAAATCTACGCAAAACTTCTCGATACATATTAAAACACATTAACACGAGAAGATCCCCCAATCCCTTGCAGCACAGGGAATTGGGGGATCTTACTTGGCATGAATGGGTACACCGTAAACGCATCCACGCCATTTTGCAGAACTAACGCAGCGAATGTGTGTCCTTACGCAAAGTTCTTCCTATGGAACTTGTACGAACGCCATCCAAGTGATATACTTTTTGAAACGCCCCGGAAAGGACTGAGTGTATGGACCGCGCTGCCGACTTGTGGACCTTGGTCAGCAATTTAAAAAATGCCGCTTATGATGAACAGGTACATATTCTGCAAATGCTGGGCGATAAGCTTATCAATGATTGCCGCATCGAGGTCTTTGGCGTGACCATCGAGCCGCTGTGGGTAGAGGCCTATTGCTATGACGAAACGCATTTCCCCGACTACAATACCCATCGCAGCCGCAAGCAAAAAAACCGATTTGGACAGCTGTATTTCCATGAGCGAGGCTATGGCGGTGTGGATATTTGCTTATCAAATTCGGAGGATTTCTGCCTGTCCTTTCTGCTGAAGGCTACTCTCGCCAACGGGCACTTTCTGACGCAGACGCAGCTTCCGTGCGTGTTGTTGAGCACCGGCAAAACGAAAGCGGACTTCGAGCATCTGGAGGACATACTCCACCCTGCGAACGCCCGTCACACCATCTGCCACACGACCCGTGTGAACTTGACCAAGCCCTGTTACAGCGACGCCCCGCTGACCTCATTTGCGCTGGACGCAATTCCCGAGTATGATTTCCGGTTCGCCCGGAAAAACCTTCGAGAGAATGTACGGGCGTACCTGCTGGCCTATATGGCCGCACATCCGGACTGTACCGAACAAGAATGCAGGGAAAAGTGCCGCCGTGTGTTCGGATGGGTGCCCGACCTGGTGCGGACATGGGTGCACAACTGATGCGCAGCTTGTTATTGCTCCGGCTGCCGCAGGAACAGCACACCCAGGGTGCCGGGGCCGCAGTGTGAGGACACAGTACAGCCAGCCTGGGTGACGAATACCTCCTGAAAGGGTGCCAACTCCCGTACCAGCTTCGTCAGTTCCTGTAGGGTGTTCTCCGCCACCTCGCCGGAGTGGGTGATGAAAGCGTAATCAGCCACAACTGTCTTATCCGCCAACCGTTCGGTGATATACTGGCGGTACACCTTTTCCATGGCGCCGCGGTACTTTTTGCAGACTGCCAGCTTGCCCTCCCGCATTTCAAGACAGGGCTTCAGCTTCAGCATATTGGCGCCCAGCGCCGTCACGCCGCTGCAGCGGCCGCCCTTCCACATAAACTCCAGTGTGTCCAGTACGAAGCTGGTGTCGCTGCAGGGTGTCAGGCGGCGCAGCTCCGCGGCGATGTCCGCAGCCGTCATACCGCTGTCCCGTAGCTTGGCCCCCTGTAGTGCCAGCAACCCGCCGCCGGTGGAGAGCTGGCGGCTGTCCACCACGTGGATCTGTCCCTGGCCCGTCAGCTCCTGTGCCGCCAGTACCGCGTTCTGGCAGGTGCAGGACAGTTCCGAGCTGATGTCGATGTGGACGATGTCATAGCCCTCCGCCAAAAGCGGGGAGAAAAATGCCTTGAACGCTTCTGGACTGATCGCTGTTGTTTTGGGCAGGGTGCCGTTCCGGCGGTAATCGGTGTACAGCTCCGCCGAGGTGTAGTTTCCGTCATCAGGGAAGACACGCCCGCCACTCTGGATAGTCAGGGGTATGGTGCGGATATGGAAGCGCTCCAGCAGCTGGGGCGTCAGGTCACAGGTGCTGTCGTAGGTGATGCAGACAGGTCTGGGCATGGGGTGTTCCTCCTATTTTTCCTATGGTAACGGCAGTATACCGAAGAAACCTCAACGTAAGCTCAAAAAATCTCGATTTTTGAGAGCAGGTGTGATAAAATCCAAAAAAACACAAGGGAGGGACAGCCATGTTCCGCATTTTGGTGGCCGAGGACGATGACAACGCCAGATTTCTGATGTGCGAGGTGCTGCGGCGTGCCGGGTATGAGCCGTGCCCTGCGCGGGACGGTGTGGAGGCGCTGGAGGTGATGGAACACTACCAGTGCGATCTGGCGGTGGTGGATATCACTATGCCGCGGATGGACGGCATCACCTTCACCCAGACGCTGCGGGAGGGGAACTGCGATCTGCCGGTGCTGATGGTGACGGCCCGCGTGACCCAGGAGGACAAGCGCCGGGGGTTCCGGGCGGGGACGGATGACTATATGGTCAAGCCAGTGGACGAGGAGGAGATGCTTTGGCGTATCGAGGCCCTGCTGCGGCGGTATTGCAGCCGGGCAGACCGACGCTTGACGGTGGGCACCACGGTGCTGGACCGCGGCTCCCTGCAGGTCATCACTCCGCAGAGTATGTGGCAGCTGTCCGCTAAGGAGTTTTTGCTGCTGTATAAGCTGCTGTCTTACCCCCGGACACTTTTCACAAAACGGCAGCTTATCGACGACATATGGGATCTGGACAGTGATGTGGACGAGCACACTGTGGAGGTTTACATCTCCCGACTGCGAGAGAAATTCCGGGACAACCCGGACTTCGAGCTGCGGACGATTCGGGGATTTGGCTATATGGGGATGCCCCGGGAGGACGGCAATGGCCAGAAATAAGGTAAAAAAAGAAAAGCCGCCTGTCCGGCTGCTGGGCACCATGTTCCTGCTGGTGCTGGGGCTGGTGGCGGTGTATGTGGGGATGGCATTGGGGATATTTACACTGGTGCAGCGGCTGGTGCATCTGGAGGACGCCAGCTATACGCTGCTGTGGCCCATCCTCATCCTTTCGGTCAGCGCCATCCTGGGCGTACTGCTGGCCATATTCATTTTCCGTGGGTATCTGGCGCCGCTGTCACGGTTGATGCAGGCCACGCAGTCAGTGGCGGAGGGCGATTATACCGTGCGGGTGGATATGCGGGGCGCCCGGGGCGAGGTGGCGGAATATATCCGCAGCTTTAATAAAATGGCGGAGGAACTGTCCAGCATGGCGCTGCTGCGAATGGACTTTGTGAATACCTTTTCCCACGAGTTCAAAACGCCGCTTATCTCCATCCGGGGATTTGCCAAGCTGCTGCAAAACGACGACCTGACACCGGAGCAGCGGCGGACCTATACGGATACCGTGGTGCAGCAGTCCGAACGGCTGGCTGCCATGAGCACCCACGTTCTGGAACTGGCCCGGTACGAAAACACCGAGATCGTGTCCGACAAGACGCTGTACAGCCTGGATGAACAGCTCCGCCGGTGTGTGCGCCAGCAGGAGAGGGAGTGGCTGAAAAAGAGCCTGACCGTGGAGGGAGACCTGGATCCGGTGGACTATTACGGCAATGAGGAGCTGGTGGAGCACATCTGGTCTAACCTGCTCTCCAACGCTATCCGGTTTACGCCCGCCGGCGGGCAGATCACCGTGGTGCTGCGGCGGGGTGAGGGAGAGGTCACCGTGTCTGTCTCCGATACGGGTATCGGTATGGACGAGGAGACACAGCGGCACATTTTCGACAGGTTCTACCGGGCTGCGCCATACCCGGATGACCGGGGCAACGGCCTGGGCCTCTCCATTGTCCGCCGGGTGGTAACGCTGTGCGGCGGGAGGGTGACGGTGTTCTCCCGCCCTGGAAATGGCTCCACATTTACCGTGACGCTGCCCGCAGAGGAATAACGGTGCGATCCGCCGGATAGTGATGTGTATAAAAAGGCACCTTTGGTTAAACAAGCACCCGCCGCACAAAAGGGAACGACCGCCCATTCGGCGGTCGTTCCCTTTTATCGTGGGGAGGGACAGGCCCCCTGAAATGCCGGAAGCCCGGCCCGGCACAAGGCCGGACCGGGCCCCGGCGCTGGAGGGGACCAGCACCCTTCGCTGAGAGGTCCAGGAGGGGTAAACGCACAAAACGCGGGGGATGTCAGTACAGGGGAATTACGTTATCGCTGTGTTATGCTGTGTCAGCCGTTACTTGGCAGCCTTCTTGGCTTCCTTGGCGGCCTTGTCAGCCAGGTAGTACATACCGGGAGTGTTGTAGTACTCCTTCTGCAGGTCCTTCACCTGCTTGCACATCAGCAGCAGGCCGATCATGTTCAGGATGACGATAATAGCCATGAAGCCGTCGGTGATCATGTACATGGTGGTCACGTTGGAGAACGCGCAGGCGATGCCGATGAACAGGGGATACATAAACACCCAGATCTTGGAGAACTTACGGCCGAACAGGATCTCGGCCTGGATCTGGCCGAAGAAGCCGGCGGAAATGATCGTGGAGAACACGAACATGAACACCGTAATGGCGACGAAAATGGCGCCGAAGTTACCGAACACGGACTGGAAAGCAGCCAGGGCCAGCTGGCCGGAGCTCAGACCCTCCTGGGTCCACACGCCGGAGGCCAGAACAGCCAGGGCGGTGATGGTGCAGATAACGATGGTATCCATGAAGACTTCGAAGATACCGAACTGGGCCTGACGGATGGGGTGATCCGTATCGGCGGTGCAGTGACCGGCGATGGTGGAGCCTACGCCCGCCTCATTGGAGTACACGCCGCGGGCAGCGCCCCAACGGATAGCAGCCATGACGGTGGCGCCGGCGAAGCCGCCCACAGCGGCGCGGCCGGTGAAGGCATCCTGGAAGATCATGCCAAAAATAGCGGGGAGCTCGCCCACATGGGCGAAGATGATGACCAGAGCGCCCAGCACGTACAGGCAGGCCATCACGGGCACCAGGATGTCGGTGACGCTGGACACGCGCTTGAAGCCGCCGGCCAGGATAACGCCCACCAGAACGGCAATGATGATGCCGGTGACGGTCTGGTTTGCGCCGAAGACGTTGAACTGCTCAGCAGCGGAAACGCCCTGAGAGGCCAGGGAGGGGACCAGCTCGATCATGAAGAAGAAGGCGTAGCCGACGCCGAACACGACGCCGATCTTCTTGCCCAGACCGCGCAGGTAGTAGGCGGGGCCACCGACCCACTCGCCCACGTCGTTCTTACGACGGTACTTGATGCCCATCGCGACCTCGCAGTACTTGGTGCACATGCCGAAGATAGCCAGGATCCAGATCCAGAACACAGCGCCGGGGCCGCCCAGGGCGATAGCCACGGGCACGCCGACGATGTTGGAAGCGCCGACGGCGCAGGCCAGGGCCGCGAATGCGGCGGAGATGGGACGGACCTTGCCCTCTTCCTTCTTGGCGAACATCTTGCCGAAGGTCTGGCTCATGGCGTAGCCGAAGTGGCGGATCTGGGGGAAGCCCAGATAGATGGTCAGGAACAGACCGCCGCCGCCGATGAGGATCAAAATGGGAATGCCCCAGAACCAGTTACCAAAATCTTGAATAGCTTGCAGTATAACCATACTTTTCTCCTTTCACGCGAAACAATAGGTGATTTTCTCTGTGATTGCGCTTGTGCGTTTTGCGTTTTGTGCTTGGTGCGTTTTGTGCGTTTTGACAGGGTCTCTCAGCGTAGGGAGGGATAGCTCAGCTCAGCAGACGCTTCACCGCTTCATAGGTGATGTTGGGAACATTTTGGAACGTCTGCCGCATATCCACGCGCTCGGTGAGCATATGTCCGTCGCGGCCGAAGGTACCGATATTGACAACGGGGACGTCGATCTGACGGATCTTATCCACCGGGTGCGTGTATTTCACGCCGTATTGGGGCATGTTCGTCTCCAGCGCCTGGATAGCCAGGGTGTCGTCGCACACGGCCATAAAGCTGGAGTCGGAGATGTAGGGGTAGAACATACGGGTCTTGATCTGGCGCTGGGCCTCGGGCCGCACCACCTCGATAGCGCTCTCCACCGCGTCCAGCAGAGCCTTTTCCTTGGCCGTGCGGCCGGTCATCTCGATACGGGCGCTGAAGATGGAGCCGAAGAATACCACCACGGCGGGGGACTTGTCCTCAGACCACTTCCATGCCTCCTGCACCACACGCAGGCCGAACAGCCGCAGATCCAGCTCAGGATCGTCCTCATGCAGCTTCACGGTGAACTCGTGAATGGCCTTCTTGAATGCCTCGCCGTGTGCGGCGGCCAGCTCGTTGTAGAACTCGCTCCAGGTGTAGACACGGGTCTTCCAGGGCAGCTGATGGAAGTCCACCTTGCTCAGCTCGCAGAAGCGCTTGTACTGGGCATTCAGGTACTCCACCGTCTCGTCAAAGGCCTCCACAGCCATCTGCTTGCTCTTTTCCAGCACGATGGAAGGACTCCAGCCGTGGGTGAAGAAGTTGTAGTAACCGAAGGCCGTCAGCGCCGTCTGCACGGTGTAGGGGCCCTTGGTGTCCATCTGCTTCAGAGAGATGGGCGGAATGGCGACCTCACCCTGTGCGATATCACACAGGTCAGTGTTCAGGGACATCTTGCGCGTGATGTTGGCCAGCACCAGGTTGGGATCCAGCGCGCTGAAGGCCTGGCCCACATGGGCCTCCTTGCCGAACACGGCGAAGCAGGGCAGCAGCTTGCCGATGCTGCCGTAGTAGATGTAGCGGTTCTCGTCGCCGGGAGCGTAGTTGGTGGAGTAGTCCGCGTTGATGCACGCCACATACTCGAAGTGCTCCTTCTCCTTCAGCTCCTCCAACAGGTCCAGGGCGGTGATGATGCCCTTGGAGTTGTCCTCCTCGTCGCACTCGCCGATAGCCAGCAGGTTGCCGTCCAGCTCCTCGGGATGCTCAGAGAAGTACTGGATCAGGTACATATGGCCTGCCACACCGGACTTCATATCCAGCGCGCCGCGGCCGAACAGATACTCGCCGGACTCGATATCGTCAATGACCTCCTGGGGCAGCACGAACGTCTCGCGCAGCTTGGCGGGCAGCTCCTCGCAGCGGAACGCGTACTCGCGGATGGTGCCGAAATCGTCCACGCCCACGGTGTCGATGTGGCCGATGAGGATGACCGTGCGGTTGGAATTGCCCTTGGTGCCCTTCACATAGGCCAGCGTGCTGTGCCGCACCACAAAGTCGTTCTTGGTCTGGAAGCACTTGACCTGCTCGGGATGTGCCTGGAAGTAGGGCAGGGACATATAGAAGCCCTGTATATAGCGGGCCACGGCGCTCTCACCGCCCGGCTCCTTGTTGATGCTGGGGATGGCGACCATCTCTTCCGTCAACTGCTTGACCTTGTCAAAAGAATTTAATTTCATGTCTTAGCTCCTTTGTTATGCTGCGCGTATCAGTCGCGGTGATATCTCTCGATGCCGGCCATATAGGTGTTCAGTACCTGGATGTCCTTGATGTCGTTTTCGGGAATGTGGAAGATGTCGCGGTCGATGACCACCATGTCGGCGAACTTGCCGGCCTCGATGGTTCCCATCAGGTCCTGATCGCCGTTGGCGTAGGCCACGTTCTTGCTGTACATACACACCGCGTCATACACGGATACCTTCTCGTTGGGGTGATAGCCGCCCACGGGATAGCCGTCCATATCCTGACGGGTCACGGTGGCGTAGATGCCGATCCAGGGATTGAAGCTCTCCACCGGTGCGTCGGAGCCGCCGGCCATGATCAGTCCCGCGTCCAGATACGTCTTCCAGGGATAGCTCAGCACGGCGCGTTCCTTGCCTACGCGCTCCTCGATCCAGTGCAGGTCGGTCATCAGGAACGTGGGCTGGATATCCAGCACGATCGGCAGCTTCTTCATGCGCTCGATCAGCTCCGGCGTGGCCATCTGGGCGTGGATGATGCGGAAGGGGAGACGCTTGGCCTGCTCCTCCGGCGTCATGCCATCCTTCAGCCCCTGCTGCAGGCAGTACTCCACCGCGTCCAGAGTGACCTCCAGCGCTTTGTCACCGATGCAGTGGGTGGCGGGCTGCAAGCCGTGGCGGTATGCCTTGTACATTCTCTTGGCCAGGTCCTCGGGGCTGATGACCAGAATACCGGTGTTGCCGGGATCGTCCGCGTAGTCGGTGTACAGCTTGGCGGAACGGGAGCCCAGGGAGCCATCAGAGAAGCTCTTGAAGCTGCCCATCCGTGCGGCACGATAGGGATCATTCCGCTGCTCGGGTGTCAGGTTTTCCGGGTCGAACATGTAGTCCAGGCACACGGCCATACGCACCGGCAGCTCGCCGCGGTCGCTGCGGGCCACATAGTCGGCGAAGTCCTCGTCATAGTGCCAGATCTCCGCGGCGTAGGTGTGCATCATGGTCACGCCCAGGCTGGAGGCCAGCGCCAGACCCCTCTTCATGCACTTCTCGCGGGTGGCGGGCACCAGGAACGGGTCGGGGATCAGATTGTCGTAGATCTTGGAGGCCTGCTCACGGAAAATGCCGTTGGGATTGCCGTCGGCATCCAGCTCCACCAGGCCGCCGGGGCCGTACACGTAGCCGTTGGTAATGTTGGCCTTCTCCAGCGCCATGGTGTTGGCCACTGCTGTATGCAGGCACACGCGCTTGATGACGATGGGGTGATCGGTGCTGGCCTCGTCCAGGTCCAGACGGGTGGGCAGCCGGTCCTCGCAGTCCTTCCACTTGGACTGGTCAAAGTTGGAGCCCTTGATCCACTCGCCCTTGGGCGTCTCCGCCGCGCGGTCACGCAGCAGCTGCAGTGCCTCGGCGCGGGAGGTGGCGCCGCCCAGGTCCACCGTGGTATAAGTCTGGCAGAAAGCGAAGAAGTGCAGGTGGGAGTCGCCCATGCCGGGCAGCACAGTCTTGCCCTGCAGATCAATGCACTTCGCACAGTCAAAGCGCTCCAGCGCCTCTTCCTTTGTGCCCACATAGGCAAATTTGCCGTCCTTCAGCACCACTGCTTCCTTGCAGACGCCCGGCGCTTCCATCGTGTAGATCTTACCGTCATAAAACAACGTATCAGCTTTGACCTTCATTTTGTACACCTCTCCAATTTCAACGTAGTATTATTGTGATTTTGTACAGTTTTGCGTACGTAAGGTTTACCTTAGTTGCCATTATAACGGAAAATGGACCGGGTGGCAATTTGCCGCCTGTTCCCCCTGCGGAACAATTTGTGCAAATTATGTTTCCTGAACGGAACGTTTATTGACATATTTGACGTATTTTGCTATAATCGTTAAAAACCAGCGCAAAAATGAGCCTGAATTGATTTTGAGGAAATCACCTATGGACACTGCAAGAGAAAATATCACAAGAGAGGTCGGCAGCCGCATCCGCTACGCCCGCAAAAGCCGGGGTATGTCGATGGACGAGCTGGCTCAGGCCATCTACAAGACCCGTTCGGCCATCTCCAAGTACGAGAACGGACAGATCTCCGTGGATATTGCCACGCTTTACGACATCGCCAACGCCCTGAAGGTCAGCATCTATGATCTGCTGTACCGCAATACACCGGATATTGACCAGGAGTACAACGCGGAGGTGCCCGCCTTTTTCCGGGAGGTCTCCCAATTATATATGTACTTCTTCGACGGCCGGGTCAACCGCGCCCAGTGCACCGTGATCGATATATTCCCCACGGAGGAGAGCAGCACGGCCGAGGTGCTCATGTACATGAACATCAAGGACCTGGCCCACTACCGGGTCTGTGAGAGCACCTACCACGGCACCCTGACCCACTACGAGGCGTTCAGCGCCATGCTGTTCCAGAATGACGATATGCCCATGGACAAATACCAGATCGGCATTCCCCAGCCCTATATGGACGACGACCGGAAGTGGGTGCTGACCTATGGCATCTCCTGCCGCCCGCTGATGCCCTCCGCCGCCAAGCGCCTTCTCAGCAAAACACCGCTTTCCATCGACAAGGCGCTGGTCCAGGAGCTGAAGATATCCAAGGAGGATATCCGCCTGATGAAGCATTATAATATGTTCGTCATGGTGTAGCCGGCATCGCCTTCTGTATATGTATGAACAGTCTTACCCGAAAAGGACGCCCCGGCGTCCTTTTTCCATAGGGAAACGCGTTTTTTGAAAATATTTTCGGTTTTCCTGTCCGCATTTGCTCCGCTGCGCCGTTTACAGAGTGAAGACGCAGGACGGAGACACACTGCTGTCCGCACACAGCTACAGCGCAGAAGGGAGGAGGGCCTATGCTGCTCTATATCCAGACCATAGAGGATCCCCGGCAGACCCGGCAGTTCGAGGACATATACACCGCCTGCCGGGGCCGTCTGCTGGCGTTGGCCCGCCGGAAGCTCTGCGGCGGTGCGGAGGCCGAGGACGCGGTGCACCAGGCGTTTCTGGCGCTGGCGGAGCACTTTCCGCGGCTGTGCCGCCTGCCCCGCCCCCAGCTGGAGGCATATCTGGTGGTGGTCACGGAGCGTAAGTGTATCGACTGCCTGCGGCAGCAGGCCCGCCGTGACGGCGTGCCCTTTGACGAGAACACCGTTCTGGTCACGCCACCGCCTTGCGGCGACCCGGTGGCCGACGCTATGGGGCGCTTGCCGCCCCGCTGCCGCGAGGCGCTGCTGCTGCGCTACGGCTGCGGCTACAGCACCCGTGAGACGGCGTCCCTGCTGGAGCTGTCCTTTGCCGCGGCCCAGAAGCTTCTGCAGCGGGCCAAGGCCGCCCTGCGTACAGAACTGGAAAAGGAGGGCATATCTGTATGAGCATTCTGCTCAATGATGAAGCGCTGTGCTGCGGCGCGCGCCGACTGGCGGTGCAGCTGGCATCTGAGCTGCCGGAGACCGGCGCCCCGCCTTCGCCGGAGTTCACCCGGCGGATGGAGCCGGTGGTACAACAGGGCGCGCGGCGGCAGAGCCGCCGGAGAATGTGGCAGAGAACAGCGGCCGCGCTGGTGACGGTGTGCTTGTCCTGTGGGGTAATACTGGTGGCCAGTCCGGTGGCGCGGGCGGCGGTGAGCCGCTGGTTCGTGCAGATAACGGAGCTGGTGACAGCCTACCGCATCACCCCGGCGGACGCCGGGAACACGGTGCAGGACTACACCCCCACCGCCCCGCTGGGCTATGTCCTGTCGGGCGACTTTACCGGCAGGGAAAACGGCATCCGGGTCATGCGCTGGACGTCCTCACAGGGCGATCTGCTGTTTGAGGCCGTGCCCGTGACCGGCGACGAGCCCATCAGCGTGGAGCTGCGAAGCAACAGCACCGGCGGCCTCTCCTCCACGGAGACGGGGCAGCGTCCCACGGGCGGGGCGGGCGAGCCGGAGGACTACGAGACGGAGAATGTGACCGTACATGGCCTGTCCGCGCAGCTGTACCGCATATTGCCCGCGGAGGGCACTTCTCCGCAGGTGCAGCACGGCTGCGGCCTGTGGTTCTACCGGGGAAACGACCCCGTGCATTTCCATCAGGTGTCCATCCCGGAGGGCGCTGCGGCGCTGGTATGGGTGGACGAGCGAGCCAACTGCCTGTTCCTGCTGATCGGCGGTCAGTCCCGGCAGGAGCTGGTGTCCACGGCAGAGAGCATGTATGAGAGCGAAAGGAGCTAAGACCATGAAAAAAATCACCGTTATCGCGTGCCTGCTGGCGCTGCTGACGCTGAGCGCCTGCGGCGCACAGACGCTGCCCGCCGATGAAGGCGACGTGCCGCCGGTGGAGGGCATTTCCCAGACGCAGGAGGACGGGCAGACCGGCACGAAGGTGGTCTATATCCCCATGTGGATGCAGGACTACTCCGTGGTGTACTACGACGCCCACCTGAACCGCACTGTGGAAAGCGGCGGCGACCTGACCGAGGAGGAGATCAACAGCCGGGAGGACATCTTCCCGGAGGAGATGTACACCATAGCGGCGGAGCCCAACACCAAGGTGGAGTATGACCTCCACGGGTTTATCCAGAATATCTACTACCGGGGCGGCGACGGGGCGTATTATCTCGACCCGGCTACCGCCGCGGCCATGCAGCCCTGATGCGCTGAGTGCAAAGGCCCGCCCCGTAGGGGCGGGCCTTTTTGTGCCTCCTTATTGCTGCGCCAGTGCTGCGGCCACAAAGCCGCGGAACAGGGGGTGGGGCCGGTCCGGCCGGCTCTTGAACTCCGGGTGGAACTGGCAGCCCACGAACCACGGATGGTCCGCTATCTCCACCATCTCCACCAAACGGCCATCCGGCGACGTACCCGCCACCCGCAGGCCCACGGCCTCCAGCTCCGGCCGGAACACGTTGCTGCACTCATACCGGTGACGGTGGCGTTCCCATATCTCCCGCTGGCCATAGGCCTCCCGGGCCTTTGTTCCCTCCGCCAGCACGCAGGGATACTTGCCCAGCCGCATGGTGCCGCCCTTGGCGGTCACGCCCACCTGGTCCGGCATCAGGTCGATGACCGGATGTGCCGTCACGGCGCTGAACTCTGCGCTGTGGGCATCCGCCCACCCGGCTGCGTGCCGCGCAAATTCGATGACCGCGATCTGCATCCCCAGGCAGATGCCCAGATAGGGGATACCCTTCTCCCGCGCGTACTGTGCCGCCAGAATCATCCCCTCAATGCCCCGGTCACCGAAGCCGCCGGGCACCAATATGCCGCTGCACCCGCAGAGCGTTTCCGTGAGGTTTTCCGCCGTCAGGTGCTGTGAGTCCACCCACCGGATGTCCACCTGTGCGCCGCAGGCGGTGCCCGCGTGGAACAGGGACTCCGCTACGCTGAGATAGGCGTCGTGCAGCTCCGTGTATTTGCCCACCAGCGCGATGGTCACATGACGCTGCTCCGCCGCGTGTATCTGCGTCACCAGCTCTTGCCAGTGCCGCATATCCGGCTCGCCGACGCCCAGTCCCAGCATGCGGCACACCACCCGGCACAGCCCCTCCCGCTCCAGCAACAGGGGCACCTCATACAGGGTGGACGCCGTCAGGTTGGGGATGACGCAGTCCTCACTGACATTGCAGAACAGTGCGATCTTCTTCCGCATGTCCTCCGGCAGCGGGCTGTCGGTGCGGCACACCAGGATATCCGGCTGGATTCCCACGCTCAGCAGCTCCTTCACGGAGTGCTGTGTGGGCTTGCTCTTCAGCTCGCCGCTGCCGGGGATGGAGACCACCAGCGGCACGTGGATATACAGAACGTTTTCCCGTCCCTGCTCCGCCGCCACCTGACGGATGGCCTCCAGATACGGCTGGCTCTCGATGTCACCCACCGTGCCGCCGATCTCCGCGATGACCACGTCCGTCTGTCCGTCATCCATGGCGTACAACCGCCGCTTGATCTCGTCGGTCACATGGGGGATGATCTGCACCGTGCCGCCCAGATAGCCGCCCTGCCGTTCCCGGTTCAGCACCGACCAGAAGATCTTTCCGGAGGAAACGGAGCTGTCGCCGGTCAGCGCCTCATCCACGAAGCGCTCATAGTGTCCCAGGTCCAGATCCGTCTCCGCGCCGTCGTCGGTGACGAACACCTCGCCGTGCTGGTAAGGGCTCATAGTCCCCGGGTCTACATTCAGGTACGGATCGAATTTCTGGTTTCGCACCCGCAGACCGCACTGCTTCAGCAGCCGGCCCAGCGATGCCGCGCAGATGCCCTTTCCCAGCCCAGACACCACGCCGCCGGTCACAAAAATATACTTCATCCCGCCATCTCCCCTGTAAAAAATATGCTCCGATGGTACACCCCCATACTTCCGCTGTCAACGGTGCAAAACGCAGATATTTCATCGGAATTATCATATAATATATAGAATTAGGGAGAAATTGTTGCAGAAGCGAAAGTTCTTCTTGCATTGGTGGGCGGATGGTGGTATGGTAGTATTGGACTCACCTTAGGGGAGGTTCCTCACAGGAAAAAATAAGCACCCGGAGGCTTATGCCTCCGGGTGCTTCTGCTTATGTCTCGTCGGTGATCTCGCCGCCGGACGCTTCCCGCCGGACCACCTTGATCTCGCAAGTGCGGTGGTTGTCCACCCGCGTCACCAGCACGTCCAGATCCTGGCAGCTGAACCGGTCGCCTACTTCCGGAACCCGGTCGCACTGCTCCATCACCCAGCCGCTGACGGATGTCATCTCCGTCTCCTCGTTCAGATGGAAGAACTCGGCAAAATCGTCAAAGTCCATGGCCGCGTCCACCAGATAGGTGCCCTTGTCCACCTTGTGGATAAAGACCTCCTCCTCGTCATGCTCATCCCAGATCTCGCCCACCAGCTCCTCCAGAATGTCCTCCATGGTCACGATGCCGCAGGTGCCGCCGTACTCATCCACCACCACGGCCATCTGGGTCTTGGCCAGCTGCAATTTTTTCAGCAGCAGACTGATGGGCTCGTTTTCCAGCACGAACATGACCGGGGAGAGTATCTCTTCCAGCGGCTTGTCCGTTACGCCGCAGCCCACATAAAAGTCCTTCTGGTGTATGGTGCCGATAATATGGTCGATATCCTCCCGATAGATCAGCAGCCGGGAATACTTTGTCTGGGTGAACAGGTCCGCCACCTCTTCCTTGGTGGCGTCCACCGGCAGTGCCGCCAGGTCCACCCGATGGATGAGGATGTCCTGCGCCTCCTGCTCGGAAAAGCCGATGGCGTTCTTCAGCAGGTCGCCCTCGTCCTTGTCGATGCTGCCCTCCTGCTGCACCTCGTTTACCAGCATCAGCAGCTCCTCCGGGGACATTTTGTTGTCCCCATCCAGATGGAACATCCTGGCCAGCAGCTTTTTCCACAGGGAAAACAGCGCGTTCAGCGGCATCAGCAGCCAGATCAGGCACCGCAGAAACGGCGCGGCCGTCATGGCCCAGCTCTCGGCGCAGTCCTTGGCGATGCTCTTGGGGGAGATCTCGCCGAAGATCAGCACCACCACCGTTACCACGATGGTGGACAGCGTAGCGCCGGCATCGCCGAAGCTTTTGACGAACAGTGCCGTGGCCAGGGATGCCATGGCAATGTTCACGATGTTGTTGCCGATGAGAATGGTGGACAGCAGCTTGTCATAGCGCTCCAGCAGCCGGCACGCCAGCGCGGCACGGCTGTTGCCTTTTTCCGCCAGCATTTTCAGCCGCGTGACATTGGCCGAGGAGAACGCCGTCTCCGTGGCCGAGAAATAGGCGGACAGCAGCAGGCATACCGCCATAATAATGATATATGTAGTCGTTGACACGATCAATAGCTCCTTTTTCTGTCATCTGTTTCTGTGATCCACACTGGTCTAAAGGCGCAAAAAAGCACGTCTGCCCCGCGTCAGGCGGCGCAGATATGCCGCAAAAAACAGATGGCAGCCCGGCAAGTTCCCGGGATGGTCGCCGCTGTCGGTATCCATATCGCCCTGTATCCTCCTTTTGATATAAATCCTGCCTATTATATACAAAACCACCCGTCCTGTCAAGTCCGCCCCCTTTCCGCAGATCACGGAGCTGACTGGACAGTAAAAGGGCTTCCCGGTGGGAAGCCCTTTTGAATGCGCGTGTGCATTACAGCGCCCGCAAAAACTCCGGCTTCAGGTCCCGGCGACCGTCCAGCGCCGCGGCGATCTGCGCCAGCAGCGCCTTCCGGTCGCCGTTCAGTGTGCCCTTCAGCGTCAGATAGTTGCTGGCATGGTTGGCGCGGAACACGGTTCCTTCGCTGTCCACGTGCTGTAAAAACAGCTCTGTTTCCTTCAGTACCTCCAGGGGGCTGAGCAGCGTAAAGCTGCCCTCCCGCACCCAGGCCTCCAGCGGCGTTCCCGGCTCCACCATCAGCGTCAGCAGACCCAGATAGTCCGGCTTCATCTCGCTGACGGCTCTGGCCGTGTCCGCGGCGTGCTCCCGCCAGTGTGCCACGCTGCCCAGCCCGGAGATGGCCGTCACCGACAGCGCCAGCCCGCACCGCCGGGCCTTCTGCCCCGCCGCCACGATCTCCGCCGCCGTGTGGCCCTTCTGCATCTTCTCCAGCACCGCGTCGCACCCGGACTCCAGCCCCATATACACCATCTGCAGGCCCTTGCTCCGCAGCAGGCGCAGCTCGTCCTCGGATTTGATCTGTAGGCTGGTGGGGGAGGCGTAGCATGTTACCCGCTGGCACTCCGGAAACAGCCCATAGACCAGCCCCAGTATCTCCACCAGGTCGCCGGTCCTCCGCATCAGTGCGTCCCCATCCGCCAGAAAGACGCGCTCCACCCGGCGGTATACCCGCCGCGCCAGCTCAAAGTCCTCCCGGATCTCGTCCATGGGCCGCATGGCAAAGTGCTTGTCGTCGTACATATCACAGAAGGCGCACCTGTTGTGGCTGCACCCGTAGGTCACCTGCACGATCAGGCTGTACGCCTCGCTGGGCGGTCGGTATACCTTTCCCTTATAACGCATGGTCATCACTCCTTTTGCTGTATTATGCCATACTTTGAACACTTTGAAAAGGGGGCATATTCCAGCCCCGCCCCACATAGGCTGTGACATCTCAACAAACGAGGTGTACTATGGAGCTGAATTACAACCGCGTGGAGCTGCGGGGCGTGGCCGAGGACGCGCCGTTGCTGTCCCATGTGAACCACGGCTGTGCGTTCTACCGCTTTACCCTGTCCGTCCTGCGCCTGTCCGGTCAGGCGGACAAGCTGCCCGTCATCGTCCCCCGGCCGCTTCTGCTGCTGACGCCGGTGTCCCCCGGCGACGGCGTACATATCACCGGCCAGCTGCGTTCCTTCAACAACAAAAGCGGCCAGGGCAGCCGTTTGGTCATCTCCACCTTCGCCCAGACGCTGACCCATGACGCCGGCGAACCGCTGAACCGCATTTTCCTCAGCGGCGTGCTGTGCAAGCAGCCCGCCCTCCGCCGTACGCCCCTTGGCCGCGAGATATGCGACATGATCCTGGCGGTGAACCGCCGCTACGGCCGCGCCGACTACCTGCCCTGCATCGCCTGGGGCGCCGTGGCTCAGCAGGTGTCCCTGCTGCACACCGGTGCCCGGCTCACCGCCGAGGGTCGGGTCCAGAGCCGTGTCTACTCCAAAACGGAGAACGGCGTCACCACCGACCGCACCGCCTATGAGGTATCCATCATGCGTCCGGCGGACCGGACGGAATTCCCGGAATAACGCGCTTCCTCCGTCCATTCCCGCCCATTCTGCGGCGCTGTCTGCGCCGAAAAACCGGCATTCTCCCTGTTGCGCCCCGGCTGGTATTATGGTAAAATTCCTGTAAAGAAGTATGTTATAAGGAGAGCCTCCATGCGCCATTCCAGCCATCTGCATCTGCATTTCCACACCCACCACCGCGCCGCCCGTTATGACGTGGACATGACCAAGGGCAGCATCACAAAGCATCTGATCAACTTTGCCCTGCCGCTGATGGTGGGCAATCTTTTTCAGCAGCTCTACAACATGGTGGATACCTGGGTGGTGGGCAACTACGTCAGCAACGAGGCCTTTTCCGCCGTGGGTACCGTCACCCCTATTATCAACACGCTTATCGGCTTTTTCCTGGGATTGTCCAGCGGTGCCGGCGTGGTCATCAGCCAGTATTACGGTGCCGGCCGAGAGGATAAGGTCCGCCAGGCGGTCCACACTTCCCTGGTGCTGACGCTGCTGATGGGCGCGGTTTTCACCGCCGCCGGCATCGCCATGACGCCCCTGATGCTCCGCCTGATGAAGACCCCCGCCGAGGTGGCACCGGAGCAGACCACCTACCTGGCCATCTACTTCGCCGGCGTCATGGGACTGCTGCTCTACAACATGGGCTCCGGTATCCTCCGCGCCGTGGGCGATTCCCGCCGCCCCTTCTACTTCCTGCTGGTGTCCGCCGTGCTGAACACGGGATTGGACCTGCTCTTCGTGCTGAAATTCGGCATGGGCGTGGAGGGCGTGGCCTACGCCACCATCATCGCTCAGGCGGTGTCCGCCGCGCTGACCATCTGGGTGCTCATGCGCACCGCCGGCTGTATCCGCGTGGAGCTCCGCGCCCTGCGTATGACCTGGTCCGTTCTCCGTCAGATCGTGTCCGTGGGTATACCCGCCGCCCTGCAAATGGCCATCACCGCTTTCTCCAACGTGTTCGTCCAGGGCTATATCAACTATTTCGGCCCGGATTGTATGTCTGGCTGGACGGCCTATACCAAGGTGGACCAGCTGGTGATCCTGCCGGTCCAGTCCATCGCCATGGCCGGCACCACCTTCGTGGGCCAGAACCTGGGCGTGGGCGACACAGCCCGGGCCAAGAAGGGCGTCCGCACGGCGCTGTACCTGTCCTTCGCCGTCACGGCGGTGCTGTTGGTGCCGGTACTGCTGTTGGCCCCGGACCTGACGGCGTTCTTCAACAGCAAGGCCGAGGTGGTGTCCTATGGAGCGTTGCTGCTGCGGCTGCTGTCACCCTTCTACTTCTTCTTCTGCATCAACCAGATCTACTCCGCCGCCCTCCGCGGCGCGGGCAACAGCCAGGTGCCCATGTGGATCATGCTGGGCTCCTTCGTGGTCTTCCGCCAGATATACCTCTACATCGTGGCCCACTATGTCTCCAACGAGATCATCCCCATCGCCATGAGCTACCCCGCCGGTTGGTTCGTGTGCAGCGTGGCCACGCTCATCTACTACCGCTTCTGCAAATTCGACAGCCATCGGCTGGTGGAGGACGTATGATGGACAAGTGTGAGACCTGCGTGTGGTACGTCTATGACGAGGACTACGACGATTATATCTGTGACATGGATCTGGACGAGGACGAGCTGGCCCGCTTCCTGGCCGCCGATACCCGATCCTGTCCCTATTGGCGCCCCGGCGACGACTATATCACCGCGCGAAAGCAATAAAAAGCACCCCCGGACTACCGGGGGTGCCTGCTTGTTCCGCCGAAAAGAAACACCACCCATTGGGTGGTGTTTCTTTTCGGCGGTGCCGCGTCAGGCCTCACGCTTGCGGCGGCGCAGCAGCGCCGCGGTGCCGGTGTAGCTTATCAGCGCCGTTACCGCGTAGGGCAGCAGCCCCGCGTCCGCCAGCGTCTTTCTGCCAGCAGAATGTAGTAAGCTTTGCGTTCGAGCCTTCACTGACATTGGGCGAGCTGCTGTAGTTTCAAGTCTGCCCGCTGGGAAGCTTCGACCAGTCCGGCGTATAGGCGTGCTTGCCGGTGTCCGCATACGGCAGCGTAAGCGCGACGGTGTCAAGACTGTCGCCGGCGGCCGGATTCACCGTTACATCGATGTCGGGCGCCCGTATCTCGTAGTGCGTTTCGCCGTTGGGCGTGACTGTAGCGCCAATTCTGAAGCGTGAAGATTTGACTGCGGCAGCGTGGACGGCATCTTCGGAAGCAAGACAAAGGCCGCCGTGCTGGCGTTCCAGAAGGCCAACGGTCTGGGTGTGGACGGCATCGTCGGCCCCCTGACGTGGGCAAAGCTGGGCTAAACGACACGGACGGACGAATTGTCTGCATAGAATAGAACCAATACCGCAGGAGGGGGACGGAAGCTTCCGTCCCCCTCCTTTTTCAACGGTTTCAACGGGCAGGACGCTCCGCATACGACTAAAAACAAGGCTAAAGCCTGCTTCCGGGCATGAAAAAACTCCCGAAACACAGGCGTTTCGGGAGTTTTGGTTGTCAGGCGGCTTCAATTCGGATATTTTTCTAAATCAATCCTTGATAATCGTATCAGTCGTCCAACTCCGTCTCATGCTTGAGGATCGCGCCGGTGGCGGCGTTGATCTCGTAGCTGTACTCCATGCCGCCGGACTTGAACTCGACCTCGTAGACGAGCGTGCCGTCCTCATCATCCAGCTCGATGTCCATGTCATACGCCTGATTTTCACTCAAGCCCGCGTGGTTCAGGGCGATGGACTTCGCCTTGGCGTGACCGATGTCCGCGCCGTCGGACGGCGCAGTGGGCTTCGTTGTCGCATTTGGTGTGGAAACGGCAGCCAGCAAGTCCTTCTGTCCGCTGAACACCTTCCCCGTATAGGCGTCCACCAGATACTCAAACTCGCCCCATGCCGTGTGCAGCTCGACCTCGTAGTGCGCGGGGGATTCGTCGAGCTCGGAATCGACCTCCGCCGTGACGGAGTCGAGCGCTGTTGTCCCGGCATACTGCTCCGCAGCGTAGGCGGCGGCATCCTTGCCGATGGGCATGGCGGGCGCGCCCGCCTCGGCAAGGTCCTTGAGTTCCTCGACCGAGAGCTTTGCCAGCGCGTCAAACTTGAGCGACGGGTTGATGGCGAGGACGCGGTTTACCAGCGCCGCCTTGCCGGTGGAAATGCTGTTTTCCCGCGCCTGCTGCGTAAGTCCCGCGTCCTGCGTCAGCGTCTGCGTCAGGACGGACGCCCTCGATTCGCTTGTCTGCAAAACACCGTCCACGGTGCTCGTCAGCTCGCGCTGGAGTTTTTCCGCGCGAGCGGTATCCTTGTCCTCCACCGAGATCATGATGGCGGAGGAAATGCTATTGAGGTAGCCGTTTCGCACGAGGCTGCCCACGATGGCATTCACCGCCACATCGAGCTTCGCGCCCTTGAGATCCGCGCCGTTGCCCATATCCGCAAGGATAGCTTTCGCGTCCTCGTTGAGCGGTGTGCAGGCAAGGACCTTTTCGCTTCGATTCACCTTCAGCTCAATGCTCGGGTTCACATCCAGCGACACCACGGACGCGACCGCGTTCGCTCGCTGGTAGAACAGTCCCCCGCCGCCGAGCAGCATTACCGCAAGGCAGGCGGCAATGAGTGATGTCCATCTTCTCTTCGTCGTTTTCTTTGTTGTCATGGGAATTACCGTTCCTTTCCGCTCTTCGCAGCGGGAGAGAACGCCGTTCGCATCGTTTGGCGCGGTCTTTTCGACCGCCGCGGCCAGACGCTGCTCCATTTTTTCATTGGTCATCGGGCGTCATCTCCTTCCAGAAAAATTCGCATCTTTTTCAATGCCCTGTGATATTTCGACAGGACGGTGGGAAGCGGCAGTTCCAGCAGTGCCGCGATCTCCCGGTGCTTCATGCCCGTGACCGCGTGAAGCAGCACAATGCGCCGCTCCTCATCAGCAAGGCTTGCCAGCGCGCCTTGCAGCAGCGCACGCTCGTCGGCGTCCAGACCGCACTCCTGCGCGGGAATGGCGTCCCATTCCTCCTCGCTGAGTGCGGCATGGCGTTCTTCGCGCCGCAGGCGCATCAGACACAGGTTGCGGCATATGGTCAGAAGCCACCCCATCGGCGAGCCGGTGGAACGGTACTGCTCCGCGCAGTCCCACACCTGCACATAGACATCCTGTGTGAGATCCTGCGCGTCGTGCGCGTTTTTAAGGTAGGAAAGCGCTAAGCCGTACACCGCCGATCTCGTGCGCTGATACAGCTCCGCGAGCGCTTCACGCTCACCGCCGGCAATGTGAACCAACAACTGCTGCAGCTCGTGCCGCTCCTCCGCCGGCGCATATTCGGTTGTCATCAGCATACTGAGCATGGGCTTTTTTCTCCTGTCATCCGTGTAATGCACGGGAAGGACGATTTATTGCACGGGATTTTTTATTTTTATGATTTTGTTTCTTTCGCCTCATCGAACTGCAGCATTCTGTGATCCTCCGTGAGCACCTTCATCTGACTGATGGCAATGGCGTTGAGTTTCGCCAGGCGCTCCGTCTGCGGGATTCCCTCGTTGATGAAAACCGCATTCAGGTTCTCCAGATTGGACAAGCACACAAGCTGCGAAACGTTGGCGTAGTCACGGATGTTACCCTTAAGATCTGGATTGGCATCGCGCCACTCTTTTGCCGTCATCCCGAACAGTGCCATATTCAGCACATCGGCTTCGTTGGCATAGACCAGGGAAATCTGACGGGCGGACAGCTCCGGCGGGATCAGATTCTCCTTGATGGCGTCCGTATGAATGCGATAATTGATCTTGGCAAGGTTACGCTTGATGTCCCAACCAAGCTGCTTCATTTCCTCGGCCTTGAGGCGCTCAAACTCTTTGACTAAGTAGAGTTTAAACTCCACAGAGATCCAAGAGGCAAACTCAAATGCAATTTCCTTATGTGCGTAGGTCCCACCATAGCGGCCAGCCTTAGAAACAATGCCGATGGCACCGGTCGCATCTACCCATTTCTGCGGTGTCATCACAAAGCTGTTCAGCCCTGCCTGACTTCTAAACGCATCGAATTCGACACGGTTAAAATTCGGATTGTAGAGTGTTTCCCACACGCCGAGGAACTCGATGGTGTTTCTGTTGCGAAGCCAGTTTTGAATAATGTAGCGCGGATTATCACTATCCTTGATTTTTGCAATGTCTGTCAAGCTGAGAAAATCATCCCGCTTGAGATCCCACTGTACATTGATTTCTGTTCCACGAACGACCAACTTATCCATTTTCGCCGCACCTCCTCATAGTTAATTCTTTCAACAGCCTCTGGCATCCCGCCAGCACATCCTGCCACGTTGCCTCGAAATCGCCCGTGTACCACGGGTCGGCAACATCGTGGGAGCAGTCGGTGTAGTCCATCAGGAGGTGCAGCTTGCCGTCCGGGTCGCCGCCGCAGATGCGGTGCATATTCCGCAGGTTTGCGCTGTCCATGCCGATCAGCAAATCGTAGTTCTCGTAGTCGGCATTGGTGAGCTGCCGCGCCGCGTGGCCGTCGCAGGAGATCCCATGCTCCGCCAGCTTGCGCCGCGCCGTGGGATAGACCGGATTGCCAATCTCCTCTCGGCTGGTGGCCGCTGATTCGATATGAAATTGCGACGCCAACCCAGCCTTCTTGACCAAATCCTTCATCACGAATTCGGCCATCGGACTGCGGCAGATGTTGCCGTGACACACAAAGAGTATCTTTTTCATCGCTCTCGCTCTCCTGCGTTACTTCTTTTTCTTCAGTATAGCAGGAAACCATCTGTTCGTCGAGAGAAGAATGCAGCCACGCCTGAGATTCTATGGCGGCCAGCAGTTTTGCTTTCTTCCAGCCGAAGTGCAGCACGGCTCGGATGTACCACGTCCGTTCCTCGTTGCTGCCGCACCTCTCTAAAATCGCCACATTCCGCGTCCAGCCGAGGTACATCGCCAGCCGTGTGATTTCAGGGGATTCTTCATAGGCCATGTAAAACGCCCGCATACGGCGCAGATTGCGGGGAGAAAAGCCCTCGGTTGCGGGATAGGTGTCTTGCAGGTATTCCGACGCCGCGACAGCGGCGCCTTTTTCGCTCCTGCCGCTGACCACTCGGCCGATCTCACAGTACAATTCCATCTGCGGGAGCTGTGCCGCCATAAGCGCGTCCAGCGCGGCAAACATGGCGGTGTAATCTGTGGGCTTGCGGATATTCATGGTCTTTCTCCTTTCCGGCGCTGTACGCCTTTTCTGTAAAATAGAAGCAACGGAATGACAATGCCATCCCGCTGCTGTTTCAATTTTAAGGATTTGTTGCCTCCAGAGGGTTCGGTCGGTATCCGTCCATCAGCGTATCGTTCTCCATGATGAAGGGGCGCGTCGTATCCTGGCCCCAGGAAGTATCATATTTCTCCATCAGGTAGTCGCTCAATTCCGTGCGGTTTTGGAGCTTCACTAAACGGTATGGTTCCTGGAACGCCACCTTTTCGATGAAGTACAGTGAACCGTCCTCCACAGGCAGCAGCACGCCGACATGACCAATGAAGAGCGTATTGTCCTCATCCGAGAATTTATCGTGGAAGACAACCGAGATCATGCTTGCCCTGCTGTCTGCAAACGCGATACCACGGGCTGCCCAGTCCTCCTGAAGCGCTTTGACCTGCGCTTCGACCTCTGTGCTGTCCGCGGCGTTCACCGGTGCAAACAGCGCACAGAATTTGGAGATGCTGTCACCGCAGAGTGAGTCAGGATCAGCGTCGATCGTCTCTAAATCGGTAAAGAGCGAGTCCTCGCCCTGCGTTTCCGGCTGGTCGGCCCCTGCTGTAATAAATTCGGTGAACAATCCAAAGGCTGTGATGCGGCAGTTATAACCGGGAAAGCTACCATTTGCCTCCGTCCATTCATCCTGCATTTCGTAGGAATCATACTTGGTGTCGGTCGGCGCGGCGCTCTCGAAGCCATCGGTCAGCCACTCGCTCTTGACGCTGGCGTTAAACTGTTCCACCCGATCCATCAGAGCGGTGATGCGGAATTCTTCGATTCCCGCATCCGAGAGAAGCTGTGAAAGCTGTTTGCGGGAATCATCATCGGTCAGGTTGGAGTATTCCACCGTCTCCAGCGCGGGCTGCTCTGTGGTCGGTTTTTCCCGCTTGCCACAGCCGGTAGCCGCGGCAAAGAGCATAAGGGTGCATAGCGCAAGCGCCGCGGCTCGAATTTGTTTTTTCATAGAGTCACCTTTCTGCAAATCTTGTAGATATTCGTCTTACTGCCTAAGCCAAGCATTTAGTATGATAGCACGTCGGCAGAGAAAGTCTACAGGAACTTGAAGGAAAGCGGTTTTGCTCTTACACCTCAATGACGCTCGTTACCGGCAGCCTCTTCAACCGAATGCCATGATCACGCTCGAGTTCTTCTAAAAATTCATCGATTTTAGGGTCGCCTACTATATGGCCTTTATACCTCGCCCTCATGCACTTGTGAACGGTTTCCTTTTCTTCCTCTGACAATGTATCATAGAAAAAGAAGATGTCTCCTTGAATGCTGAATTCCATTAACGTATCCATATCTCTATTCGCTCCTGTTCTTTTGTTGCTTCCAGTATATCAGGCCTCGGATCTACAGTCTATCAAAAGGAAGCATCGAAAGCATTCTTCTACTTTTCCAACAGATCCGCTCAACTTGCAAGCCGTTACTCGGGTTTTCTACTCTGCTGCAAAGCCGCAAAGGAAAAAGCGGCGCTGCACCGCTCTTTCCTTTACTGCCTTTTCCACCAGATCTTAGCAGATCTGCACGATCTGCTCCCACAGCAGGATGTGCTTTTCATCAACGGCTTTGTTGTCATGATAGTGGCCGAACAGCCAGTAGTGATATTTTGCTCTCTTTTGTACATCTTGTAGGAAGTCCGTGAGTCGGTCCGCCTCGTTGTGGCGGCTCCCCATGAGGGCGATGCTGGTGGGAGCGCAGTGGGTGATGATGTAGTCCACTTGCCAGCCGACCGCGTCGAGGTTTCGCCGTGCCTCGGCGTATTCTTCATCGGAGGGAAGTTCCTGCGCCCACCACGAAATGTGGTTGATGCGGTATCTCGCTCTTGGTTTGCGCTGGAGCATCGTGAGCCTTCGCTCAAAATCCGGGGTATCCGGCTCCAAAATTCCATCCTCGATGTCATGACTTTTTGCGCCGCCCATGGTGAAGAAGCGGCAGCCCTCCAGCTCGAAGATCTGACCGCGCATCAGGTGCAGAACATGGGGACGAATACGGTGTACCTTACCGCCGTGCCACTCCGCAACAGGGTATCGCTCCAGCGCGTCATAGTTTTCATGGTTGCCGCAGACGAAGGCAAGCGTGAAGGGCAGGCGTTCCAGCCAGTCCAGCGTTTCATCGTCGCGGCTGTCGCCAAACCACACGCCGCCGAAGTCGCCAGTGATGATGACCGTGTCATCCTTCGTCATGTTCGCTTGTTCCGGGAAGTTTTTTTGCTCGAACCTTGCAAAATTTCCGTGACAGTCGCCAGTCACATAAATCATGCGAATTTCCTCCTCTTGGGTTGGTCTACGGTCTGTTCGATTTCTACGCCGTTGCGGAAGGTGACCTTGATGCGGTTGTCCGCCAGAACCGTGACCTTTTCCAGCATCTGATAGACCACTCCATCGTCCCACTCCGCGATTCCCACAGTCACCGCGGTCATTGCCGTGGCTGCTGCATGGATACGGCGGCTGATCTGCTCCTGCTCCTGCCGGATACTGAGGATAGCGGCCTTTCGGCGTTTCAGTTCCTCCATTGTGGTGGAGATGGCGCGGAAACGCTCGGCGTATTCGTCCACATCACCATTTGCCGCCTCTGCCAGAAGCATATCGAATTGCTTGCCCAACTCCGTGACCGCCCGGTCAATGTCTCCGAGGCTCATGCTCTCACCGGGGACCGGAGCCAATTCCTGCTCCATCGCATCCACCAGTTGATCCGCCAGAACCTTACGCCCTGACATGGATGCGTTGATGGCTGCCAGCACCGCCTGCTGGAGCGGCGCTTCGTCCAGCGTCGGAGATTCTTTGCAGTATTTCTTGCCATAATCCAATCGGCTGCTGCAGCGCCATACGGCACGTTTCTCACCGTGCTGTGTCCACACCACTCTGCGGTATGCCGTGCCGCACTCACCGCAGAACAGCAGACCACTGAGCGCGTACTTGCCGCTGTAGCGGCTCATGCCTGTGGGGGCGCTCTTTTTCGTGCCGCCGGTCTGGGCCCGGCGACGCGCCAGTTCTATCTGCACCGCATCGAACCGTTCTCGCGGGATGATGGCCTCATGGTGGTTCTGAATCAGATACATGGGAAGCTGTCCAGTATTACGGATGACCTGCTTGCTGATGCAGTCTCGAATGAAGGTCTTCTGGAGCAGGACGTCACCGCAGTATTTTTCATCTGAGAGGATCGTCCGCAGGTTGGAGGTTGTCCATTCCGTCGTTCCTGCCGCATTCTTGAATCCGCCTGTTTCCAAGGTTTCCTTGATATTGCGCAGCGTCTGACCGGATAGGTACAGCTCGTAAATTTTTCGGACAGTCTCTGCCTGCTCTGCGTTGACCACCATCTCTCCGTCAGGTCCTTTTTCGTACCCCAGCAGGGTCTTATACTGGATGTTTGCCTTTCCCGTCCGCATCGCCTGATGCTTGCCCCACTTGACGCGGGAGGATATCCCTTCGCTTTCGGACTGTGCGAAGGCGCCGTGGATGGTGATAAGGAATTCGCTCTCCGGATAGATGGAGTTGATGTTCTGCTCCTCGAAGATGACCGGGATGCCCATGCTGCGCAGCTCGCGGGTATAACTCAGGGTGTCCACGGTGTTGCGGGCGAAGCGGGAGACGGATTTGGCGAGGATCATGTCGATCTTGCCCTTCCTGCACTGCCGGATCATGCGAAGAAAATCCTTGCGCTTGCAGGCGGAGGTACCGGTGATCCCCTCATCCGCGAAGATATCCGCCATCGTCCAGTTGGGATTTGCCATGATCTTTTCCGTGTAATATGCTTTCTGGTTTTCATAGCTGCCAAGCTGTTCATCTTTTTTCGTGGACACGCGGCAGTATGCAGCTACCCGGAGATTTTTCTTCTTTTCCTGATCCTGCGGCGATTCCTCCTTTGCAGGGATGATAATGACCTTCGGTTCAGGGCGGGTCTGCGTCATGCATCATCACACTCCTCTAAGACTTGATTATTTTTCAGCAGGACCTTGACCGTCTTACTGCCATAAGTGATTTTCCGGACACTCTGCCGTAGAAGGTTCGCATCCAGTTCCCGCATCTTTGCCTGCTTCCCGAAGATGCTGCGGAGCCGGCGGGCTTCGTATTCCTCCATCTCTACGCTCACAAGGGTCAGTACCGCCAACTCCATTGCCTTTTGGCGCGCGATTTCTTCATCCACAGGAGGTGTCTGCAGCAGCTTGTCCAGTTCCAGCCGGCGTTGCCTGATGTCTTCCGTGGTGGGAACACCGGATGATTCTATCTTTATGAGCTGCGGATCATCGACCACCTGATTCAGTATCTTGAGGACTCTTCGTGCTACGCTGTCGGGTACGATGCCGCCGCACAGCTTGCGCAACTCCTTTTGCGCAGGTGTCTGCTTATACTCAGGGCGCATCTCTTTTCTGCGTTCCTGGGCAGCGTGGAATTGCTCCGTCGGGATGAGCGCAGGAAAATACTTCTCACCAATGTATCGGTCATCCTCTAAAATCCGTGCTACCATATTTTTGTTCCAAGGCTTGCCCACATCGTAGGGAACATCCTCCGTCTGAAGCTGCTCGGCAAGCTGCTTGAAGGAGGCTCCGGCGAGATATTGCAGGTAGATGCTCCGTACTGTTTTCGCCTCCTGCGGCTGCGGTACGATCTCACCTAATTCCATTTTGTAGCCGAATGGCTGTTTTCGGTTTCCCATTATCTCCGTGTCCTTTCTATTTTTTCTGTGACCTCCAACCCGTTGAGAAGCCGGAAGCACAGTTTTTCATTGTTTATGACCACGATTTTCTCGACCAGATCGCTAAACAGTTGCTCATCGAAGGCGTCCAGCCGGTCCGGCCCGCTTTCAAGAACATCCAGCACGTCTTGTGTTTGCTGGATGGTATGATCCTCCTCAGACCGCAGGATGCGTTCCTTTTGGAGTTTCAGTTCCCGGCGGCGTTCCGCAAGCAGATTGCCGCGGGATATAAAAATGTCAGGATCGACGCTGCCCTGCTGCTTGAGCTGGGTCAGAAGTCGTTCCTGACTGGCAATATCCGATATTTGTTTGTTGATCTCCACGATGTTTTCACTCCAGAGGAGACTGCCGGTTTTGGCAGCGTGGAGGTCAGAGATGAGCTGAGTGAGAACCTCGATGCCATAGTGTTTGAGTTTGTAGTACATTCGTAAGAAAGCCTGCGATACCTGTTCTTCCGGGACGGGTTTGAGCGGGCAATCATTTCCCTCGTCATGCTTGCAGCATACCCAATACCATTTGTGGTTGACCTGTTTTGCGCGGACTCTGGAACCACAAGCGCATCGCATTTGCCTGGATATCTCATTATGCTGCGATCCCTGTTCAGCCTTACGTTCACGGCGCAGTTTTTGTGCTTGATCAAATGTTTCTTGGGATATAATGGCATCATTGATAGCTTCTACAAAGTACTGCTTTTTTTCGCCATGATTTCTTTTTGATTTGAACGGAATGGCATCTGTCGTGTATCGTTTTTGAAGTAAAGCGTTTCCCGCATATCGCTCATTTTTCAGAATGTAGTCAATTAACTTATATTTCCAATCCAGGTCGAGCACATGACCATCATTCAGCCTTTGCGCAATTTCTCGGGAGTTCGCGCCGGAGAGATATTCTTCAAATATTCTTCGGATTACTGCAGCCTCTTCGGGAACAATCTTGAGTTCATCATCAATTCGTGTGAATCCAAGAGGAGCCTGATAGGTATTGAATCGGCCCTTGCTCATTTGCAGTTGGTAACTCCATCGCCGCCGATTGGAGATGGCTTCACTCTCTCGTTGAGCCAGTGCCGCGAACATAGCGATGAGAACTTCGCCGGATATCTGCGCGGTGTCAATGTTCTGTTCCTCGAAGTAGACGCTGACACCCAGCGCAGCTAATTCCCGCACCGCTTCCAAACTCTCCTTGGTGTTTCGGGCAAAGCGGGAGGAGGACTTCACAAGGATGCGGTCAATGCGCCCTTTCCGGCAGTCCTCCATCATCCGCAGGAAGTCATCCCGCTTGTCTATGGACGTACCGGTGATGCCCTGATCGGCGTATATGTCCGCCAGCTCCCAATCGGGGTTATCTGTGATGAGTTTGGAGAAGTAGGCATTCTGCGCGGCAAAGGAGTGCTTCTGATCCTCGGAGTTGGAGCTGACACGGGCGTATGCCGCCACGCGGAGCTTTCTGGTGTTTTCCTGACTTGCTGCCGGGATCGTAATGACCCGCGGAGCCATGGCCAGAGAACCGTTGGTTTTCTCCTTGCCGCTCATTTGTTGTCACCTCCTGTCAGCAACACACAATACCATATAACATCTGCAATAGCTATCCTAAAAGCGAAGAAATCAAAGAGAAATAATGATGTCCGCGCCAAGCTGTACCCTCATCCGCGCGGCAATTTTTTTGGCTTCGCTGCCGCTGACGAGCCCCTGCTCCCGCAGGCTGCGAAGCATGGTGACGATGCCGAGATAATCTGCGTTTGGATTCATTCGGATTCCTCCTTTTGTGATTTAATTTGAGCTATAATGAAAACTCCCAAGCCCACTTCATACAAATGGGTTTGGGAGTTTTCGTTATGGTGTCTTTATGGGATGATCTCGATGCTGAAAACATCCGCGATGGGAATACACTGCCGATCCGCCATCTGGATCACGCCGTTGACCGCGTCGATCCGCTTGACCGATCCGATGACAGTTTGGTAGCTGCCGCCGTTCTTCCGTTCGTCTGGCACAAAGTAGGTGATGGACACCGTGGGCCTGCTGGGAAGCAGCTCCTGGAGACGCTGCAATTCCGCGTCCACTCGTGCCATTTCGTACTCATCCAGTTCCATGCGCTGGTCCGTCAGCCGCCCGGTTTCCGCAATGGCGGCGCCGTGACCAGTCAAAGCAGCAAAGGGCGAGAACTGCGCCGCACGGTCATAGAGGGACATCCGTGGATGTTTTGGCGAATCAGGATGGGGCAGACGAATGATGTCATCGTATTGTCCGCTCATGCCTTATGCCCTCCGATCTGCTTATTCCGCTCCTTGGCGGTAGCGCCATCCAGATAGCTCCCGCCATTCAAAATGGCGTTTTTGCCGAACTTCTTTTTAATGTCGAGCATGGCTTCCTGAATTTTGCGTTCCCGTTTCAGTTTAGCTTCTTCCTCCTGCAACCGCTGCTCCTGCACTTCAACGTTGTCAAACAGATTGAACTGTACCGGGGCTTCCGGCTCCTGCTGTGCCGTATCTTCGCCCACCAGCCGATTGGCGGTGATGGTAAGTCTCCGAATAGACAGCTTCGAATTGACCTTTGCGTCATAAACGCCAAGAACGGCGTCCGTGATGCTCCGGGCCGAAGATGTCTTTCTCGGCAGGTTTGCTGTTCCGTGGGTGTGCTTGGGGATCTTTCTGCCATAGCGGTCTGTCACGATTTCGCCGTGGTAGCTGCCGCCAGCGGTGTTTTCAATGTCATATCCCACCGTCAGGGTCAACTGATCCGTTACCAGTTTCTTTTCCAACAGATCCAGCGCGACGGCTTCCGCCATCTCCCGTACAACCAACCGTGCTTTCTCAAAGGAATACGGGCATTGGAGAACCTGCCCGGAGCAGATGCTGTTCGTTTCCGGCCGGTATGCCTTGATATCCTGCATACGGCACGGCTCCCAGCCCCATGCGTGGTCGATGAGGAGTTCAGCGTTGATGCCGAACATCCGATAGAGCAGTTCTTCATTGTAGTATTCGTTCGGCTTGCCGATAGAGCACCTTGCAACATCCCCCATGGTGTAGATGCCGATGGCTTCCAGCTTCTTTGCGTAACCGCGCCCAACACGCCAGAAATCTGTCAGCGGGCGGTGCGCCCAAAGCTGCTCACGGTAGCTCATTTCGTCAAGCTCCGCAATGCGGACGCCATCTTTGTCCGGCTGGACGTGCTTTGCCATAATGTCCATAGCGACCTTGCAGAGATAGAGGTTGCTGCCGATGCCTGCCGTGGCTGTGATGCCCGTGGTGTGCAGGACGTCCGAGATCATAACCTTTGCCAACTCACGGGCGGTCATGCGGTAAGTTTGCAGATAGTTCGTCACATCCATCATCACCTCATCGATGGAATAGACATGAATGTCCTCCGGGGCGATGTATTTCAGGTATACGTTGTAGATCTGGGTGCTGATTTGAATGTATTTTGCCATTCGAGGAGGGGCAATGAGATAATCTACTTCTCTGGATGGGTCAGCCGCCAGTTTATTGGCATCGCAGCTTTTTTCGGAAAGTTCGCCGCCAGCTTCGCGCCGCCGTTCCGCGTTGACTTCCTTGACACGCTCCACCACTTCAAATAGCCGCGCTCTGCCGGAGATGCCGTATGCCTTTAGGGAGGGGGACACGGCAAGGCAGATGGTTTTCTCCGTCCGGCTGGCGTCAGCCACCACCAGATTGGTGGTCAGAGGGTCGAGCCCACGCTCCATGCATTCTACGGAGGCGTAGAAAGATTTCAGGTCAATGGCGATATATGTCCGTCCGCTCTGCTGCATAGCGCGCCTCCTCGTCCTTGGTGTCTATCAGTATATCATGCCACCGCAAATCGAACAAGTGTTTGTGACAAACTTTTGCGAGGAAACTTGTGGAAACAGCCCATTTTCAAAACAAGGGCACCGTGTTACAATGATGCCTGTTTGCGGAATGGGAGGGAAAGCATGTTCTATACAACGGAAGAAGCCGCCATCGTCTGCGGCTTTCTGAACTTATATCTGGATCGGCCCAGCGTGGATGCCAACCTGCGGACACGCAACGCGGCATTCCAGCTTGGCGCCGCAGCGGAAACGCTGCAGCCAGAGGACTACCGATGGGCGGAGAAAGTTCTTCACTTTCTGAAGCCCTGTTGGTGGCAACTGCATGAGGATCATCGAGCCTTGGAAAATGCGCTTTTGAAAACACACCTCTTAGCTCAGAGATAAAAAACGAGGGCCGCTCCTGTCTTGGTTGGAAGCATACTGCTATACCTGAATATGGAGCGGCCCTCGCCGTTTCTGAAATTTTCTTTTGCTCAGTCCTATTCGACACTACTTCCCGGACTGTCGGGCGGTTAAACGAACCGGCGTCTGGCAGCGCCCATCGGGAATCTCACCCCTCCGAGGATCTCTCCGAGCTGCCCCCATTGCTTGCGGCTGTGGCTGGACAGAATGTACCATTATAGGCTGACGGGATCATTGCAAGACAGGCTGCCATGCCTGCTTTTGGCTGGGTGAGTTTCGCTTGGCACCTTATACATCTGGCCGTCATTTACGCCGGAAAACCGGCGCAGGTGGTTCTGGCGCACCCGCCGCATCGCTGTTCCCCCTCGTCAGGGGACCGTCAGCTGATGTTATTCGTCACCGGATATAGCCGCTGTTGTATCGGCGTTTTTCAAAGAGCAAGCCCCGTCAAGCATTCTGACGGGAAAAGGGCTTGTACCCCTTCACTCTCTTAGGCGATAAGAAGCGAAAATTATAACCACTTTTCCAAAATTTCTTGAAAATCTTTTGGAGCGCACTCTTTCAAAGATTTTCTCAGCTTCCTTAAAATGCGGTCGCGGCGTTTCCGATACCCCGGCTGTGAGATTCCTGCTGCTTTTGCGCATTCTGCTTCGGTCTTCATCAAAAAGAAATCCGCACGGATTAACGCTTGCTCTGCAACCTCCAGCTGGGCAAGTGCCTGATAGAGATACCGGATCATCTCTCTGTACTCCACCGCATCTTCCACGCTCAATTCTTCATCAGCAAACTGCAAACGATCTTCCTCTACGAGCCGTTCATAGGAATCCTCACGGCTGGGAATGAACCGAGCAACCTGCTTTTCGTTGTCCGCCTCAAATCGCTCAGTTTTCAATTCATTTTCAAACCGCCGCATCTGCCGGTCACTGGCTCGAAGAGCTGCCAACACCTCTGGTGTGATTTTCACGCCTGGATACATTTTTTCATAGTCCGGATAATATGTATTGGTATACGACATCTTGTCTCCTCCGTTTCTGATTTTTTTGGAAAATTTCAGAAACGGGGGACTTCGACAGCGGTATCGCTCATTCGCTAAATTCCGACAAAGCAAAAGAGAAACGCACAGCAGACAATGCTGTACGTTTCTCTTTTTCCTTATATGTCCCGCTATATCGGGGACATATTCATCATCCTGAAAATAGAAGTTTCCTTCGCACGAATAGAAACGAACTTCAAGTTGCAGGGCATAAACTGCTATGCTTCCAGAGTTCCTTTGGCTGCTTGGACGGCATCTGTTCTTTTCCTCTAATACAAGGATCTTCTTAGTGACCCTCCAGCTTGCTTACCTCATTTTTCATGGTTTGCTTCACCTTCGTTATGCAGATAATTTGTACTATCTTTCTAATCATTAGAAGTGAAACGGCATTTATTAGAAGCGCGGTTCCAATTAAAATAGTGCTAAATGAAGGAGGGGGTGAATCTGTGCGTGACATTAGCAAAGCCTTTGGCATTGCCATATCTGATGCACGGCGTAAATGTGGCTTGAGGCAGGTCGATTTGGCCGAAGAACTGGGCAAAACAAATCGGTGTATCTCTGATTTGGAAAACGGAAAGACAATGCCCCGGCTGGATACTGTTGCGCAGTTTGCTCGCAGGCTCGGAATCAGTATAGATGAAGTGATTCATGATGAACCGCAAGCAGAGGTTCCCCTTTGCGCTAAACAGTTTTTCGCAGGAATGAGCGAAGAGGTTGCTGCAAAGTATATCCGGCTTTGTATTGATGCCAAAGATATTCCCGACAGGACAGAGGAAAAATGAACAAGAAGGCGGCGATAAGCATTATGAGAATGCTCATCGCCGCCTTTTATCTATCCACGGCTGGAGGTGAGTAATTCCTGTGCCGAGTCTTTATGTAGTCATTTACTTCACTCTATTGACCAAAGAATGGGCGGCGATGTGCCGCCGCCCATTCTCCAAGTCTTAGGACAACGAAAGATATTGCTTAGTCTGCCAGAGATTGATGTTCGCTTATGGGTCTTTGCCAGCGGCCTTGCTATTCGGCCATTCGTATAGGCTGGAAGACTCATCTGGCGGCTCCGGCGGCTTTTCGCGGTATTCACGCTCACAGCGCAGATCGATCTGCACTCGCAGGAAGCCAAGGAACATCGCTGAGAGGAACTGTAGGAGCAGGACAACTCCAAACAACGCCTCTATCTCCGTTTCGTCGAATGAGGATAGAGCACTTTCAACGGAGAGATGATAGAACCAGCCGGTGTACCATAGGTAATAGATCAGTACGCTGCCAAGCAACGTCCCGACAAGGCCAACGACCAACAAAGCGATGTCCTTTTGCTTTTCTCTCTGCCATTCCTTCTTATTCATGGTTACTTCATCGCGCGATAGAGGAACGTCACGATCTGGGCTCTCGTGCAGTTGTTGCCGGAGCCGAACAGACCATTGCCGATACCACCGGTAACGCCGTTCTTCTCCGCCCAAGCAACCGCCGTCGCATAGTAGGCGTCAGAGGTCACGTCCAGGAAGGCGGAATTACCGCTCACGGCAGGGCTGCCGTTGGCGCGCCACAGGAAGGTGACCGTCTGCGCTCTCGTGCAGTTGCCGTTGGGGTCGAAGGTCACAGCGCTGGTGCCGCTGGTGAAGCCCTTCTCAACCGCCCATAAATGAAAGGGGCTTAGCCATAGCTCCGTGTCAGATCAATGGAGTCCATATCGTCCGGCAGGAAGGGGACCCCTTCGCCGCTGCGCGAACGCTGGAAATGCATCTCCTCGCCGGAGGGGGAGATGAGGATCGGGAAACTACCGCTGAGGGAGCTGCCGACGCCGGCGGAGAGATCCAGCCGCAGGCAGTCATCCTCCATGCGCCACACGCCGGAAAAGACCCGTGTCAGCTCTGTATTGTCTTCAAAGCGGTGGTAGAGCTCGGCAATCCCGGCATAGTCAGGGTCGCAGTCGCCGTAGTGCAGGCTCATCAGCCAGTCATCACAGACCCAGGTGGTGTCTGCCAGACCCATATCCGTAGGCGGCAGCCACCAGTCGTCGCCCGCTGGCTCCCAATCCTCGGGATAGTCAAGGCCTGTGGTAGCGCCAAAGATTCCAAAATCCATCAGCATGGGGGCGTAGTTCACGCCGGTGGGCACGACGGGGCAGCCGGCCTCATCGGTCAGCGGATACCATTTTACCTCCAGGCCGTCGTTGGTCACAAGGTTGACCTCCGTGTCCGGCTCATCCGGCCACTCCTCATAATTCACGAATACCAGCACAGGCTGCGCGTATTCTTCCCGATAGAAGACCTCGTCCGCCACCGGCCACACTCCGTTGCCCTGTGACTCCCAGGTCACATGATTTACAGCGAGGCTGGTGCTCTCGTCCCGTGGGACGATGCAGTAGAGCTTGCCGCTCTCTCCGCCGAGTACGCGCTCCGCCGGGATCTCCAGCAGGAACGGCAGCTCGGAAACAAGATCGCCGCTGTTTTCGAGCAGCCAGTCCGTCATCGACGATCTGTCGTTTGGCTCGCGCTGACCGAGGTAGGCCACCGCGCCGGCCAGCTGGTCATCCTCTGCCATACACGCCCGCAGCAGGACAAGTCCCGCCTCCGCTTTCTCTGGATCGTCTGGATCGTCCTTTGGTTCAGACACATTGCCCTTGCCGCCGGAAAGCGCCCCTGTCATGCTGCTGCCGCCTTCTGTCTCGGGCGGCTCGGTCTCTCCGCCGCAGGCAGTCAGGCTCAGCGCCAGCACCAGACAAAGAAGTGCCGGAAGGGACCGGCGCAGGATACACTGCTTCATCGTCCGTCTCCCCCTTTAGAACTTTCCGCTGCGTCCGCTGCCACCGCCGCCGCTGCAGCTGCTGGTACCAGAGCTGCTGCTGTCATCGCTGCTGGAAATCTTGCTGCGAACCTCGGTGGTGTGGGTATAGCGGTCATACTGCTTGCTCAGCTGCAAGCCGCCCGGTGCAACATACTCGTTTGCCTCGACTTTCTGATGTACGGTTTTCATGCTGCGCTTTAAGAACAGACAAATCGCGCCGGACAAGAGGCAGGAGGCTACAACGGCAACCGCAATCAGCAGTGCCGGACTTTCCCGCACGGGTTTTCCTGCGTCAGCCCGGGTCAAGTACTCGTCGCAAGTGCTCAGATAATTGGAAACGCCGCCATACCAGTCATCTTCCTTGAAGTTGCCCAGGAATGCCTTTTCCAATTTTTCCTGACCGTAGTTGTTAAAGGCGGTTTCCGCATACGTACCGTAAACAAACATGGCGTAATCCCGCTCCGCCATGCTCAGCAGGATGATAATGCCGTCCCGGTTCTCGCCCATGCCCAGTTGATCTCCGTGGTAGAGCTGATACGTGGTTTTGTAAACACCGCCGCCGTCGCTGTACACGGTGTAATCATCTACAAACGCAACGTAGACGCCGCAATGATGGCGCAGGGAAATTTCCTTTGCCTGTGCCTCCAGCTCCGCCCGCTGGGTATCGGTGAGCATGTGGCTGTGGTCGAACACATAGCTCATGCTCTCGCTTTTCAAGGTCCGGGGCACATTTGGCACCGCCGTGGTGGGCGTTTCCGCCGGCTCCGGGTCCGGTTCCGTCTCGCTGGGCGGGCAATTCGCGTTGATATACTCCGTCACGGCATTCATCATGGCATCGGTGGCTTGAATCAGTGCCGTTCCGCTCATGGTCACGTCTTCCCCGTTCCATGCCCGCTCCGCCATGTAAGGTGCCACCGCATCATATACGGTATCCGCCAAATCCTGCGCGCTGCCCCGGGTCTGGCTCAAAAAGGTATAAATGCTCCAATCGTCTTCTGCCAGTGCATAGGTTCCGTCCGGCTGCGCCCGCATCAGCAGCGTCAGGGAAACGCCGTCCCGGTTCTCGCCCCAACCATAGCCGCTGTTTTCATAGACGTATTCCGCAATGTCCATGACGTCGGTATCCGCAGACACATTCTCATCGGTAAATACGTCAATCCGCAGGTCCATCTGCAATTTTTCCGAAAGCTCCGGCAGGGCATGCTCGCCCATGTAATCCAGCTCCACGGAGCCAAGGGAATCGGTCTCGTCATAAATCACACCGTATTCCGACACCGCCATGGCAGGAACACACAGTGTCAGCGCCAACAGGAGCGCCATCAGCAAAGCTGTGAATTTCTTGTTCATGTCCGCCCCTCCTTATCGCAGCATCAGCACTGAGACAATCGTTCCCAAAATCGACAGCGGTGCGGCAATGGCGGCAAACAGCCCCCAAAACCGTCCCCAACTCATGGGAAGGTCGCCCACCAGTTTTCCGGTCTGTCCGTTCATGGCAAAGGTAAAGTCCTTGCCGTGCCACTTCGTGTTCAGCATCCACACCGGCATCAAGGCATAATGCACCTTGCCGCGCTGTAGACTGGAGCTGCCGCCGGTTCGGATGCAGGTATCATAACCTCTCACGCTGCCCAGCAGCGCCGCGTCCAAGGTTCCCTGACAGCGCTGGTCCGCCCGCTCCCGGCTCTGCTCCACGGTGACGTCGAATTTATCCGCCAAATACCCGGGAAGATAGGCCGTGGAGAAGGGTTTCAGCTTTTTGTAGTCATAGGGCTCGATGGAGTCCATGTGGTCATCCGGCATTTTACTGGACGCGTCCACCGGAACCTTTTCAAAAGTCACTCTGCCGGCGCGGTAAACGTCAAAATGTCTTGTCTCCGTGATTTCATAATCCCCGGAGGTGTAGGTGCGGGAGCGGGTCGCCTCGTAATGGGCATCGCCCTCCGCCTCGCCGTCAAACATCCAGAACGGAACATAAATGCCCTGAATTTTCTGAATATGGTTTTCGTTGGTGAAACTCTTGGGCAGGAAAATTTTTCCCGCGCAGTGCTCTTTCAGCGCCTTGACGGCGTCCTCTTTGCTGTACTTGAAGGGGATAATGAAATCCGGTTTCAGCTGACCGGCAAACTGCCCCGGCACCACCGTGGGGTTGCCGCAATAGGGGCAGGATGTTGCCGCCGTGCTCTCATCGCAGATGAGCTCCGCACCGCAGCTGGGGCAGCTGTACGCTTTCATGTGCGCGCCCTCCTCGCCCCAGTCGTCGCTGAAGCCGGAGGTATCCCAATCGCCGCCGTCGGCGGACGCTTTCTTCTGCTCCGCGGCCTTTTCTTCAGCCGCCTGCTGCGCCGCCGCGGCCTTCTCTTCTTTCTCCGCGTAGAGCGCCTCGATCTCCGCAACGTCGTAACTCGCGCCGCAGTATTCGCACTCCAGCTTACCGGAAGCGCCTACGAAGTGCAGCGGGCCGGTGCAGCCGGGGCATTGATAGTTGGTTACCTGTGTTGGCATAGATGGTTCCACCTCTTTCTTTTTCTCACAAGGAAGCGCCCGCCCGCGCTGCGGGCGGGCGCCGTTTGATACGCTGTGGTCAGGCAAAATATACCGATGACCTTACTTGATCGTCATGCCGCTGAGGATAACGTCGGGCATCGTACCCGGAACGCAGTCAATATCTGTCAGCCCGATGGACAGCGCACGCCCATCGTCGATCTGCGCGACGTACTCGATCCAGTCGTAGCCGATGCGCTTGTAGGTGCGGCCCTTGAAGGTGATACCGCCGATCACGCGATCATCGATATCCTGATAGTTTTCAAAGCTGTCCTTGTAGTAGTCGAAGTCCTCCACATTGGCTCTTACCTCGAATCTGATGGCACCCGCGCCGAAGGCTGTGGGATCGTCGTTTTCCACAAGACACTTCTTTCCCTCGTCATACGACCAGCCGGACTCGGGGATCTTCGTCGTGATCTTGACCGCGACATCATCGTGCGCGAACTGCGTGACGGTTACGGAGAAGTCCTTCATCTTGGCGTTTGCGGTGGCGGCCTTATTCACCTCAGCCGCCTCAGCCTTCACGGTGTCAAGATACTTTTCAATCGCCTCCTTGCCGGAGAAGCCGCTGGTGTTGAAGGCGCTGACCTTATAAACGCCCGGCTCCTCCTCGGCGAAGTTGACGTAAACGTAGTGGCTGGAATCGTCCTTCGAGACCCACTTGTAGTAGCGCTGATTCCTCTTCATGTGGTCGCTGTACTCTTCCTTGACGAACTCGCCCTCCACGCCGAAGTAATCGACGAGGTCTTCGTAGGTGGTGTCAAAAATATTGTTATTGACCTCGTTCATCCACACGTAGCCCTTCTGCACCGCTTCCTCGCTCACAAGGCCGGTACCGCTGGGAGCATTTGAATTGCCGCTCGGCGCTGTGGACTTCGTATCGCCGCTGCTTGCCGGGGCGTCCGCGCCGATGGCGTCCGGCATGGACTTGCCCGCCTTGATGAGGGGCAGATACCAGTCGTCGTAGGACTTGGGGCGAGAATCCTCATCCGCGTCGTCCCAGTAGGTTCCCCACGGGCGCAGATAGATCTCGTAGTAGAACTCATCCTCGCCGTTTTCGTAGTAGCCGTCGATGCAGATGAGATCATCCCGATCCGCCAGGCCGGGGTCAACGATCCAGTCCGCGTGCTCGATAGCGATATCCGTGAACTGGCCGTCCTCAGAGGTCATCGTGCCGTGCTCGCCGGTACCGGCGCTGCTCAGGGTGACATTCACCTTCGCCATGAGGCTGTCTCTTGAGTAGTCCTCATCCCAGAGGCGGACGACGCCGGTCTTATCCGCGCCGATGTCAATATTGCCGCAGATATCCCACCAGTCGCCCTCCATGTCCTCGTAATAGCCCGAGCAGCCGGTCATCTTCCACCAGCCGTACCAGTCGCCGTTCCACCAGTCCAGCAGCGTATCACCGGTCTTTTCCGGCGAGGAGTCGGCATCTTCCTTCTCGTAGAGGGTGTAAACCTCGTTGCCCCAGAGATCGTCGAGCATGATGCAGCCGTCCTGTAAAAGGCCATTGCTTTCCAAACCGTCGCGCTTGAGCGTCAAAGAGCCGTCACTTTCAAGAGACCACTTAATGTCGGTCGCCTCGCCGCCCAGGCAGAACACGCCCTTGCCGCCGCTCTTGAGCTCGATATAGGACTCGCCGTCATAGAGGTCAGCTAAGGAATACCAGCTGTCGCCGTCGCTGGAGAACTCTGTGCCGATGTATTTGCCGAGGTTGGGGTCGGCGGATTTCCCGCCGTCCTTGCCGCCGCAGGCGGTAAGGGAGAGCACCAGCACCAATGCCAGTGCAAGAGAAACGATTTTTTTCATAGTGAACTCCTTATCATCAATCCTGTGGTTCCGCGATCTGCGCTTGCAGCGGCGGCATTATGCCTTTTGAACGACGTTGCCGTTCTTATCCGTGAATTTCCCGGTGGCGATCTTGACGAGGTCAATGAGCCAGCCGATCCCGAACAGGCCGCCGGTGAAGAGGTAGAGAATGCCCGTGCCGATCTTGCCCGCATAGAAGCGGTGGATGCCCGCGCCGCCGACGAAGATGCACAGCAGCAGGAGCGTCAGCCAGTTTAGAGGTTTATCCGCGCCGGGCATTACCGCAGGCGCCACATAATCGGGAACCGTCTCGTCGGCAAGGATCTTCTTGATGGTGTCGGTCACACCGTCGATGTACTGGCCCTGCAGCAGCGGTCTGCTGGCAACGCCCTTGACGCCTTTGCGCATCACGCTGTTTTTGCCGACGTCGATGCCGTTGATCGTGGCGCTGCTATCCTGCGTGACAGGCGTGATCTTGATGTGCGTGCCGTTCTTGACATGGAGCCAGATGGTAACATCAAGGTTTGGTTCCTTTTCAAAGACGACGCGCTCGCCGGGAATACCGCCCTTGACGGAAAACGGCATCTGGAACGCCGCAGCGCGGGCGTTCAGCTTGTCATAGATCTCCTGGATCGTCATTGCGTTGGGGATATCAAATTCGCGGGGGAAGGTTGCGGTCATAGAGTCCTTCAAATTTCCGGTCAGGTTCGCCATAATCGTTTCCTCCTAAAATTTTTGTATTTATATATTGTTGATCCCTTGCAGGTTCCTCCCATGTATTCGGTTTACTTCTTGCCAAAGGTCAAAAACGGCTGGATCGCCGCGGCCACACCGGAGATGGGCATGGTCTGGAGCCAGATCTTGCCGGGGCCGGTAAGAACGGTGTTGAACAGTCCCTCGCCGCCAAGCACCATGTTTTTGAGTCCCTTGACCTGCTGAATGTCCATGGATACGCTCAATTCAAAGCCCATCACATAGCCGGTATCGACCACCATCTGCTCGCCGGGGGCGAGGGTGTATTCCACCAGTTCGCCGTCCACCTCTGCAAAGGCGATGCCGTTGCCGGTAAGCTTCTGCATGATGAAGCCTTCGCCGCCGAAAAAGCCCGCGCCCAGCTTTTGGTTGACGTGCATCGATAGCTGCACCCCCGCCTCCGAGGCAAGGAACGCGCTCTTTTGCAGGATAAAGCTCTTTCCCGGCGTGACCTCCAACGGAAGGATCTGGCCGGGGAAGCTCGAGCCGAAGGTGATCATTCCTTCGCCCCGCGCCGTGTAAATGTTCTGGAACATGCTCTCGCCGGTAAGGGCTTTGGAAAACATCTTTCCAATGCCGCCGCCACCGGTGGTGGTCATCTCCATGTTCGGCGTCATCCACACCATGGATCCCTTTTCGGTAATCATGCTCTCGCCGCTGTTGAGTCTGCACACTACAACGGGGAATGCGCCTCCTTTGAGCTCGTATTGCATAGGGGTACCTCTCTTTCTCGCTTTTGCGGGTCTCATTTATGCTTTCTCCGGCGTTCCGCCCGAGAGCGGCGCGCCGTTCGTCCCCTCATCAGGGCCGGGGGGATCCGCAGTATTCGCAGAATTTGCCCTGATTGTTACCGCCGCAGGCGGGACAGGTCCAGGGGCCTGCCGCAGGAATGTCCCGCGCAGCTTCGCACATCACGGAGTCCTCTCCCGTTGCAGCGCCGGCAGGCTGCTTGCCGCCGCTGCGCGCCTGCTCAAGCGCTTGGCAGATCTCGTCGCCCATCTGACGATACTTGCGGTACTCCGCGCAGTCCTCCGGATCGACACGGCTCGCATTGATCATCTTGGGGCGTCCCGAGGGCCGATCCATCGGCGCGTGACTCATCGGAGCGCGCTGCGGCAGTTTCTGCGGTTCATAGTACACAGAGCTGCTGTTGAGCGAAAAGCGCATCTCGTCAAAGTAGGGGTGGCGGACGGAGATGACAAGGAAAAAGTCGTAGGAATACTCGTAGCGGGGCGGAACGTAGCTCACGTCCTTGCCGTCTGCATCCTCGCGCGTCAGCTCCGTGCGGCTCTCATCGATGTCCATTCGGCAGCCGGTGATGGCGTCAAAGTCCAGAATATCGGGATTGGCCTCCGCCAGATCCCGTGCGCGGGTGACGGTGAACCAGCGGTGATCCTCGTCCAGCAGCACCTTCCGATCCTCGCCGAATGAGCGGGTGGTGCGGAACTGCGCCGCCTTTTCCCGGTTTTCCTCGCGGTAGGCAAGCTGCCCTTTGATGTCCTCCACCGTGGAACGGCGGCGGTCGCTGAACCACGGCGAAAGCTTTTTCGCGCAGTCCTTGCAGAGATTGCCGTCCTCTAACTTGCGGTTGCCGAGAAGGCCGATCTTCTCGCCGCAGATGTCGCAGTACTTCTTATCAAATAAGCCCATGATCTATTGCTCCTGTTCCTGTGTTTTTTGGAATGTCACCGTTTCTACGCTCTCATCCGGCCGTTCCAGCGTCAGCTCCAGCGTTCCGCTGCCCTCGCCGTCCGCTGCCTCATAGCCAAATTCCTTGATCCTGCCAAGTGAAGCACCGTCCGGCGTCACAAGCTCGCGCTCCTCCACTTCCAGCTCCGTCCAGACGACCTTGCCCGGCCGGAGATAGGTAAAATCGAGGGGGGACGCCAAGACGGTCTCGCCGTCCGCGCTGAGAACGATGCCGCTCTCTTCGCCGATGTCGGCCTGCCAGCGGCCATCTTCACTTTCCCACGCTCCCTCCAGCACGGGCCAGAGTGCGTCGTTGTCCACATAGGTGTGGTTGCCATCCAGCAGGAACGCGGCATCCGGATTTTCCATGCCGTCGCCCCCATCCATGATCTGATCTGTGACAAAGTGCTTATAGAGCCCGGAAAGGGCTAAACCTACGAGTATCCCCGCCAGAAGGATCCAAATCATCCGGCGCTTCATCCAACGATGTCCCCATCGTCAAAGGGATCGCCGCACTCGGGGCAGAACTTGGGGGGATGCTTGGGGTCGGCAGGCTCCCAGC